>Ga0163144_10000488_pt1 | contig 91821 bp, 89 predicted proteins | sample OliLak19BULKMAT1_FD_123175 | JGI IMG/M metagenome (GOLD analysis project Ga0163144, IMG submission 123175) | Freshwater microbial mat bacterial communities from Lake Vanda, McMurdo Dry Valleys, Antarctica - Oligotrophic Lake LV.19.BULKMAT1 | ecosystem: Environmental > Aquatic > Freshwater >...
CGTGGTTCGAACCATTTCCGTTCGAATCCGGAGTGATCGGCTTGGAGGCCCTACTTGGAAAGCATTTTCGGCAACTCTCTCACCACTGGCGCAGCAGCTTTTCTGTTTCTAGCACTCGGACTGGCGCTGGCTTTCGAATTCGTCAACGGATTTCACGACACAGCCAATGCCGTCGCGACCGTGATCTACACCAACTCGCTTGAGCCAACCGTGGCCGTTGTCTGGTCCGGCATTTGGAATCTTCTAGGGGTTCTCGCGTCATCAGGCGCGGTTGCCTTCGGCGTCCTTGCGCTTCTCCCGGTCGAACTCGTCTTAAATGTCGGCTCCGGGGCGGGTTTCGCCATGGTTTTCGCACTTCTGATTGCGGCGATCATCTGGAATATGGGCACCTGGTATCTGGGTCTGCCCGCCTCCAGTTCGCACACCTTGATCGGCTCAATCATAGGCGTAGGCTTGGCCAACTCAATGCTTGCTCCGGGCCATGTCTTCGGTGAAGGCGTCAACTGGGCAAAGACTCAGGAAATCGGCATTTCGCTCCTGGTGTCACCGCTGGTTGGTTTCACTCTTGCGGCGCTGCTCCTGATCGTCTGCAAAGCTGTCATCAAGCGGGTCGAGCTATACACCGCTCCCGAAAAGGGCGTTCCGCCGCCGATGTGGATTCGCGCCATCCTCGTGCTGACCTGCACAGGGGTTAGCTTCGCTCACGGCTCCAACGACGGTCAGAAGGGTATGGGCTTGGTGATGTTGATCCTGATTGGTATCGTGCCTTCGATTTACGCGGTCAACCTTGGCTTGCCGCCGGAAGAAATCCAGGCCTTCGAAGCCAGCACCATCGGCACCTCGGCGGTGTTCGACAAGTATGTCACCGGCGCACCCGTGAAACACGACTTCGCACAAGTGGAACTGTCGAACTTCCTGAAGACCACGGGCAAGTCGTCACCGGAGACCTTTTCGGCGCTCGCCAACAAGAACCGCGAGATTACCGAAACGCTGATGAACAAGAAATCGCTCAAGGAACTGACCGAAGACCAACGTTCGGACCTGCGTTCGAATCTGTACCTCGTCTCCGAATCGATCGGCAAGCTGACCAAACAACACAAGTTCAAGGACGAGGATCTGCCCACCTTGGTTTCATACAAGACGCACGTCGAGCGTTTCACCAAATTCATTCCGGATTGGGTCAAGTATGCCGTCGCCTTGGCACTCGGCCTTGGCACGATGATCGGTTGGAAGCGCATCGTGGTCACCGTCGGCGAAAAGATCGGTAAGGAACACCTCACCTACGCCCAAGGCGCTTCAGCCGAATTGGTTGCCATGACGACCATCGGGGCAGCCGACATCCTGGGCCTGCCGGTGAGTACAACGCACGTCCTTTCGTCAGGCATTGCCGGCACAATGGTTGCGAATGGGAGCGGCATCCAGATGGCAACCGTCAAGAGTCTTGCGCTCGCCTGGGTGCTGACGCTTCCCGTGTGTATCGGGCTGGGCTTCGCCCTATTCGCTCTGATTATGACGCTGTTCGTGAACTAGCAACTTTCTTCTGCGAGATCCGGAATGACATTCAAAATGAATAGAATGCTGAGCATGCTGACGATGAGCGCGGTTTTGACGCTCGGTGCGGCCGAGAAAGACCTGCCAGCCACTACTCCGATGGCGACCGCACTGGCCGAATACAATTACGGCACCGGTGCCGAGTACAATCGCCGGAACCGCTTGATCGGCCAAGATCGCTCAGCGGAGGTTACGTGCCACCATATCGTGCGCGATAACCAACTCGGTATCGAATATCGGCCGAATCATTCCTTCGAGTTCGTCCTGCGCTATGCCCGTGGCTTCCGTATCCTCGAAGGCGCGGTACGGCCCCACTGGGCTCAATCCGGCTACTAACTGCACATGTAAATGCAGTTCAATTACTAAGGAGTGTCACTGTGGACAAAGACCTAACTCATCTGGATGAATTGCAGCACGCTTACAAGGCGGCTGTCGAGGAATGGATCCAGAGGCTGCGCGAGGAAGAAGATCTGGCTTCTCAAAACCACTCCCTCGCCGAAGTCGACCGATGGGAAGCCGCCCACTTTCGCGAAGAGGAGTTCCGGCTGAAGGCGAAGAAGGCGAAAGCGGACTATGAGGAAGCTCTCCGGAAGGAATTCTTCCACTTTTAGAACCGCTGTCCATGCAAAGGAAAAGCGTGTTCTCATCGGAAGACCAGACGTCGCTCTATTCTTGCTCGCTTTCACACGCTTCCAGGCGCAGATGCGCATGAAGGTCAACTACCAGGCAATCGGTTCAGGCGCTTTCTCAGGATGCGGGAGGCCATGAGTTTGGCATAGACCTGGCCTCTGCGGAGCCTTCTGGCTGGAAGACGTGAGCGGTGGTCCAGACTCTGTCGGGAACATGGATGAATCGATGTCTGCTTCATGCGTCGCCAACTCCATTGTCGAATGGGCGATGCGGAACGCAAAACTTCGCATGTCCCGAAAGCTTATTTTCGCCGCATGGCTGTTCTCTTGCCGCCTGCTGCCGCCAAAGCGCGCCAAGCTTTGAAAGAGAAAGCAACTCCTTCTCATCGGTCTCATTGGTTGGTAGGTCTACAGCGCGCCCCTGAGGTCTTCTCCACGGTTCCGGCGTGACTGCTTTAGGCTGGCAGCCACCGCTGCCGCGCCGATCAGCAAGCTGGTGGCCGGTTCTGGCGCATCGTTCGATGACGGATTGATCACCGGCGCGGGCGTGATGAGACCGCCCTGGGCGTCCACAATGCGAAATCCAGAGGAGGCTTTGATGAAGTAGGCCTCCGACTGGCGGTCGGGTGCTGCCGAAGTTAGCGAAGCGAAGTAAGTCATACCGGTTGTCAACTGCACCGGCGAAACCAGGTGGAAATCGCGAACATTGTACTGATTGCAAGGCGCTTGCGCACAGAACTGGGCGTTCGAAAGGGTGACCTCCGCGATGAGTCCCATACTCGATGCTGTCGGACCCCGGTACAGCCGGAACGTGATCGGTGCCGTAGTTTTGGAGCCTTCCTTCATGGTGAAGAAGCCGCCTCCGAACTGCCACGGAGTGCTCGGTGCGAACGACCATTCTGACGAATGATTGATGTCGATTTGGGTCTGCGCGCCGTTTTGGCCGGTGGTGAGATAGTACGTCGGCAGCGGCGAGGCGTGGGAGATGACGCTGCCGAGTACCACCAGAAATGCCGACCCCAGAAGCTTCATCTGCAGCGTCTATCGTCGCCATCGCGTTGAGCCTACATGGGCAAGCCTCCTAGGAAGTACCGTTTCCCCACACAATAAGCACGATCGTTTCTTGATGATCCAGATATTTGAGAAGCGCCTCGCTTCATTGATCGGAGGGGCAAGTCGTCACCTCGCACCGATTTCGACAATGCGCGGCTTCTCCGCGGGCTTCGCAGTGGAAAGAGGCGCACCTTGTCAGTAGGTCTCGGGACGCAGCGGCAGTTATCACGCCCACCGATTCCTCCGATCCACCTGTGGAAAATTGACGCCGCTCCCGCAGGATTGATACCTTGAAAGCAAGCCTTCCTGCCGATAGTACTGTCAGTACCCATCAACAAACAATGACCAAGATTGTCCACTGCGTCGGCGCCCGTCCGAACTTCATGAAAATGGCACCTGTCATGGCGGCCTTTGCGAAGCACCCGGATCGGTTCCAGCAGATTCTCGTCCACACCGGCCAGCATTACGACGCCAAGATGTCCGATGTCTTTTTCGACGAACTCGGGCTGCCCAAGCCGGATATCAACCTCGAAGTCGGCTCCGGCACACACGCCAGGCAGACCGCCGAGATCATGATCCGCTTCGAAGGCGTGATCGAGCAGCACAAGCCCGATTGGGTCTTCGTACCCGGCGACGTCAATTCCACCATCGCCTGCGCCTTGGTCTCCACCAAGCTCGGTGTGAAAGTGGCCCACGTGGAAGCCGGACTGCGGTCGCGTGACCGTTCGATGCCAGAGGAGATCAACCGCATCCTCACCGATCAGATTTCCGATCTCCTGCTCACGCCGTCGCGCGACGGCGACGCCAACCTGATCGCCGAAGGCATCGACCCTAAGCGGATCAAATTCGTTGGCAACGTGATGATCGACACGCTGGTTCGCCTGCTTCCAGAAGCGAAACTGCGCTGGCCTGGATTACAGGAACGCCTCAACGTCAGCAAGCCGTTCTTTCTGGCGACGCTCCATCGCCCGGCAAATGTCGATCATCCGGAAAGCCTGCGCAAGCTGGTGGATGCTCTCAATAAAGTGGCGGAAATTCACCCGTTGCTGTTCCCGATCCATCCGCGTACCCGTTCGCGCATCGAGTCGGGCACGCTCAGCGCAAGGATCACGCTCTGCGATCCGCTCGGCTACTTGGATTTCGTGGCCGCGCAGTCGGAAACGCTCGCGGTGATCTCCGATTCGGGCGGTGTCCAGGAGGAGACCACTTACCTCGGCGTCCCCTGTTTGACCTTAAGAAGCAACACAGAACGGCCGATTACACTTACAGAGGGAACCAACCGATTGATTGGGGAGAGAATCGATTCGTTGGTGGACGAAGTGCAGAAGGTGCTGGCTACGCCGCGCCGCACCCCGTCGCCGGCCCTCGAATATTGGGATGGACATGCGGCGGAACGCATCGTGGATGTCCTGTCGGAGATCGTTTAAATATGTGCGGCATTTTGGCAATGGGCGGCCTCGACCGGCCCTTTCATCAAGGTCTGTTGAAGAGCTTGCGAAAGCGCGGTCCGGATGCGATCGGCTTCTGGGCGGATTCCTACGTCAAGCTGGCCCAGACCCGGCTCGCGATCCTAGGGCTCGACGAACGCGGTGAACAACCGCAGGAAAACGAGCGCCACGTCATCACCTACAACGGTGAGATCTACAATTTCCACGAGATCCGTGAGCGCGTAGAAGGGCGCGGCATCAAGATCCATGGCGGTTCCGATACCGAGGTGCTGCTGCATGCCTGGACGCTTTGGGGTCCTGAAGTGCTGCGCGATTTCTCTGGATTCTGGGCATTCGCCATCTACGAAAAGGCCTCGCACAAGCTGTTTCTGGTGCGCGATCAGTTGGGCATCAAGCCGCTTTACTATTGGAAGTCCGGTAAGAGCTTCGTAGCGGCGTCGATGATCCGCACGATTCTCGAAACGGTCGACGAATCTCCGGAACTCGATTACGAGGCCCTTAGCGAGTACGTCCGCTACCAGTTCACGTTCGGCGACAAGACCTTTGTGAAGCAGGTCAAGAAGGTTCTGCCTGGGCATGTGGTCGAGATCGATCTCACGACGGGCGATGTCTCGTCCAAGCCGTATGAAGACATCCTCGTGCCCTCCGGTCGCAGCCGTCATTCGATTGACGCCGAGCAGATCCGACAGGCGCGCGAACTGTTAGTGGAATGCTGCCGCGAGTCGACGATTTCCGATACCTCGTTCACGACGTTCTGCAGCGGCGGGGTGGATTCGAGCCTGATCACTCGCATTACGGAACCGGATGTCGCCTATCATTGCAACTATTCGGATCCAGAATGCAACGAGACGTTCTACGCGCGCGAGGTGGTGGCGGGCACCAAGACGCGCCTGATGGTGGTAAACGCATCGGAGAACTTCGATTTGGTCGAGAAAATGCGCGATTTGGTGGACGACTTCGACGAACTCACGATCGGTTCGGTGATTCTGCCGCTCGACGATTTGCTGGCCCAAGTGAAGCGCCGCTACAAAGTGATTCTCACCGGCACGGGCGGCGACGAGTTGTTCGCCGGCTACGTGCGCTATCAGTTGGCTCTGGGCGAGTGCTTCCAGGATTCCTACCGGATGCTCTTCGACAAGATGAAGCCGGAAACGAACATTGCAAAGCGGTTCGAGATGACCCACCGCAAGGGCAATGTCTCGTTGTACAAATTCTATGATCCGAAGGTTGAGCAGACCTTCCTCGATTCCTACGAAAGTTGCCGCGGCGATGGCACCGATCTCGAGGCGATGCTGGCCTTCGACCAGCGCTACTTCTTGAGCGGATTGCTGAATATCGACGACAAGATGTGCGGCCGTCACTCGCTCGAAAGCCGCCCCAGTCTGCTGCACCAGCGCTTTGTTCGCCACGTGCTGCAACTCGATGCCAAGGACATGATCAAGGACGGCATGCTGAAGGGCATCGGTCGCGAGATCGCCTTAGGATTCGTGCCGCGGTCGGTCACGCACCGCACCGACAAGATGGGCTTTACCACTCCGATTGGGACGTTCATCAACAAGGGTGCGCATCGGGTCCGCGAGCAGATTATGACATCGAAGTTCCGCGACATGTACAAGCTGAGCGGTATGAACTTCACCGCTGAGAACAAGTTCTCGCGCGAAGTGTTTGGATTGCTGCTGCTCGACCTGTGGCTGAACCGTTATATGAAGCCCCCGACTTCCCCGGCCTTACAATAGGGCAATGACGCCGCTTGTTCTTGCCGTCTTGTTTGTTCAGGCCCCTGGTGTCGATCTGGGCAGGGTCTGGGACAAATCGTCGATGCACATCGTCGCACTAGGCGATTTCGGGGACGGGAGTAAGCGGCAAAAGTCCGTGGCCGAGGCGATCGTCCGCAGCCATGGCATCTCGCCATTCGACTTCGGCCTCACATTAGGCGACAATTTTTACCGTTGCGGCGTTCGTGGTGTGCAAGATCCCAAATGGAAAACCCATTGGGAAGATCTCTATGGCGTGCCGCTGGGGATTCCCTTTTACGCGGCTCTCGGCAACCACGATTATGGACATCCGCCTATCATCTGCCCTGGCGCCGGCAGCTCACCGGATGCGGAGATCGCCTACAGCGCTCGTAGTAAGAGTTGGCGCATGCCAGCGCGCTACTATTCCTTCCAAGCTGGCTCGGCGCTGTTTGTGGTGACGGACACAGAGGGCTGGTCTGGCGAACAGCTCGCCTGGATTGGCAAGACGCTGCAGCGCAGCGCAAGTATGCCGGAAATCCGCTGGCGGATTGTCATCGGCCACCATCCCCTCTTCACGTCCGGGACCCACCTCAATGAGCGCCGCATTGGCGAGTTGCGCGAAAAGCTGTTTCCAGTGCTAGAGGCCAACGAAGTGGACCTTTACATCGGTGGACACGATCACGACCTGGAGCATCTGGCAAAGAATGGCATCCACTTCGTCATCTGTGGAGGCGGTGGAGCTCACCTCCGCAAGTTCCGCCGCAAGGATCCAGCTTCGGTCTTCCAGGCGGTGAAGAGCGCGTTCCTGGATATCAGGATCGATGAGCGTGAAGTCACAGTGAAGTTCATCGATACGAATTTGGAATCGCTGGAGGTTCCGCCGTTGTTGTTGCGAAAGGACTAGGCTGCCTCATGGAACAGCGGTTGCTGCATAGCCGCTGGAGCGTAGATCGACGGCAGACCCCGGCCATCGCCATAGAACCCTGCCAGCGCCTGCCGATAGACCTGCTTCAGAGGTTCCGGAGCCACGTTGCGAGCCGGGTCGTAGAGATACTGCATTTGCAGCGCATTCACCACAGACTTGCCTCGCGGATCGTTGTTGAAAATGACCATCGTGCGCCCGGCGAACTGCCGGAACTTCTCGATGCGTAGCCGCCACTGGGCGATCTCATCCGCGTTGTACAGATAATCATGCTGCGCCTGCCGCGTCGCATCCGGGCGGTAGGCGGCGACCGAGTTTTCCGGATTTCGTCCGTGCAATCGAACGTATCCGACACCGGAGGTGAGGAGCGCGGTTGGAGGCATCGCCGTGGTGTGCGCCGGTTGGTCGATGTTGCAGAAGCCGATCTTGTAGTCAATCAGGGTTCCCTGAGCCTCTTCTGCGAGCCAACTCTTGTGGCGGAGTTCCGCTACCAGAGGAAACTCGTGAAACGTACGGCGCAGTTGTATCAGAAATGCGCGGTTCTCAGAAGTAAAGCGAAACGACCAGGGGAACTGCATCAGCAGAGCACCCAGGCGGCCCGCTCTGTGAATCGGACGCAAGCCTTCGCTGAACACTTCGGCCTCGGCTGCGTTGATTTCCCGGCGATGGGTGAAGTTCTGGTGCAGCTTTGCGCTGAACAGAAACCGAGGGTTGGATTCCACCACCTTCAGCCACAATCGCGCGTATTCCGGCCGAATCGGACGGTAGAACGAGTTGTTGATCTCCACGGCATCCACAAAAGAGGAGAGATGTTCCAAGGCGTGCGCGGCACCCCGGCGGACTTTGGGATAAACGAGCCCTTCCCAGTGGGGGTAACTCCAACCTGCGACTCCGATGCGCGGCAGTACGATTTCGCCCATGTCGCTTGTTCTCCTTTTGTTCGCTTTCAGTATGCGCGAACAAATGGCGAAAGTCAAGCCTATTTCTTGGAGCAAGGCAGCCGGAGTTCCGCCCGATAGATGTTCCCTTCCTGCGGTTCCAGTTCAAGCCGGGCCCGATCTCCATAACGCGCTTCGAGCCGCTGACGGATGTTTCTCAGTCCGATGCCGTTGCGTTTGGCAGGCTGGTACTCGGGATCGTAGGGGTTGGTAATACGGATGCGCAGGATGTCACCTGAGCTCCGGACATCGAGGGTCACCGTGCCCCCTTCGAGCATACCGGAGATTCCATGTTTCACCGCGTTTTCCACAAGCGGTTGCACGATCAATGAGGGAACCTCGCAATCGCCGCAGCCTGGGTCGATTCGCTGCTCGATCGCCAATCGGCTGCCAAAACGAACGCGCTCCACTTCCAGGTAGTTCAGGCATAGGGCAAGTTCCTCGGCCAGCGGAATGGTTTCGCGATCGCCGAGTTGTAATGTGGTTCGCAGAAAGTCGGACAGTTTGATGCACATTTCCCGCGCCCGGGCACCATCGACCATCGTGAGGGCTGAAATCGAGTTGAGACTATTGAAGAGAAAATGCGGGTTGATCTGCATCTTTAAGGCCCGCAGTTGCGAGTCGCGCGCAAGGGTCTGTGCTTGTTGGGACGTTTCGATGGACGCAATCAGATAATGCAGCGCGACGCACAGCAGGTAGAGCAGTACGCCGGCTAGGTAGTAAAGAGGATAGAACCGCTCGACGCGATTTTCGAGTCCTGGGAAAAGTCGGGTCAGGATCCACGCCCAAACGATGGCGATCAGCACCCAGAAGGCGCCCATGGCGGACGCCGAGGCAAAGTGGTTGATCACCAGTTTGAAAGGCGAGGTGCGGGCCAGGGGCAGCGCGCTGCAGAGATACCAGGATGACAAAGTCAGAAACGAGAACAGTGTTAAAAGGGGCGCAACAAAGGCTGCACTTTCGACCAAGGTAAGCGCGCCGGCGGAATAAGGCAGGTAGACGAGAAACAGGTCGAAGGGGATCCAGGCCAGGAGATAGAGCCTGAGCCTGGATCGGTTGGCTAGAATCGGGTGCATCCGGGGCTAGTTCTCTACCGAGATACCGCCGAACACAGCGTTTCCGGTGAGGATCAGCTTCTGGGTGGGGCCATCTTCCGGCCGGGGTGCAATGGTCTTATCCTCATAACCGCCAAAGGCGCCGGTTCCCTGGATTTCCACGGTCCAGCTCTCGGGCACCTTCAAACTGCATCCGCCAAAGATGGCGTTGGCCTCAATGGTGGCAACGTTCGATTTCATCTTCGCCTTGCGGAAGTCGACTTCTATGCCACCGAAGAGGGCCATCATCTCGCCACCCTCGAAGACCTGCGAGTCGACTCGCTGTACGATACCTCCGAACACCACCATTGGGTGGATCGTAGGCAGCACTGTAACATCGCCATCCTTGCGAATTTCGTCGCCCTTGAGGTTGCAGACCAGAAACGCCACACCCAGAGCAATGAGCAGGATCGGGGCGTAGAGCTTTGAGCTCACATCGATAACGTCCAGATTGTCTAGAAGCTTGATGGCTCCGAGTACGATAGCAATACCTCCCACGAGGTAGGTGAAAGTGGACCTGCCCTTAGCGATGGCTTGGACGCCCCACGCGACGGGGATCAGCGGCCAGAACACGAACACATCGCGAACGGAGAAGACGCCAAAGTTCTTCAGTAGCAGGAGCGCGCCGAAGGCGATCAGGATGACGCCGACCAGAGCGCTGGAGTTCTTGCTACGATTGTGTGCCTTCATGCGCCAGCGGTCCGCTCGTTTTGCCGTCCAGTCCATCCTCATATTTCCACAATATCCGGTCTGCTTAGAGAGCGCGATAGCAGATCGGCGAATGACATCCTCGCATCGGTGAACAGAAGGTCGTCAGACACAGAGTACTGGAATACAGGAACTAGCGCTTTTGGTGGTGTATTCGACTATTCCCCCCTCCAAACGCTAAAAAGATGAGATCTTCTGGGTTTTTGTAACCAAAACGGGACATACAGATCTATACTGGAATCACGTTCAAGCTGCGTTCCGTTTTGGGAACTGTACGAGGACGGCAAGATTACGATAGCGTCGGATGCGATGCGAGGATCGGGTGCCATCCCCGGTTCTTGAGGATAGGCAAGTTAGAGGTTGTCAGTCCTTTTGGCAAAGCGGACCGGGTGCCCACCCGGTCCGTTGCCTTTTGTGATGGGTAGTTTTTGACTTACCGTTCACCAACCAGATAAGCTGGATGACATGGCCAGGCCCCGTGAGTTCGACGTCGATGAAGCGATTCAGATTGCCACGGACCTTTTTTGCGAGCTCGGGTATCAGCCTACTTCGATTTCCGACCTGACCGACGCGCTGGGCATCCTGCGCGGAAGTCTCTATAAAGTCTTTCCCGACAAACATAGTCTGCTGTTGACCGTTCTGGATCGTTACCGGATCGCGCAGTTAGACGAACTGCGCAGGAAGCTGAATCAACCGGATATCGCTGCCTCCGATGGCTTGAGGCTCGCACTACTGGATTGGGCGGAACAGTCCTCCGGACATCGAGGCCGACGCGGATGTCTGATTTCCCATCTGGCGCTTGAACTCATCCCTGGCGATGCGGCTGTGACGGATCGCATCCAGCGGCATTTTCAACAGCTTAGCGAGATCCTGGAGGAAGCCCTCGAGCGGATACAGATGGAACGGGCCATAACTTTTAGAGTCTCGATACCAGTCCTCGCCCAACTGCTCGTCACGGCATTGGAGGGAATGCGTGTCGTTGGAAAGTCTGCGCCGCCGTTCGCTCAGGTCGAGGAAGTGGTTGAGGCCTTGCTGGGATTCTTGACCAATCAGTCACCTATAGCGAAAGCCCGCGCAGCTTCCGCAAGTTAAAAACTTTGGTCCTGGTTTTGTGAAAAACTCGCCTCTGGTTAGGTGCCGATCACCAGTTTCGGGGGAACCGGCAACCCCCTGCGAACCCCGGGAGTGGCATTTTGGTCCACCGGATCCGGTGCGTTCCTAGCAGACTTCGGCAATCAGCCAACCTGGAGCCAAGGCAGGAAACTACAACGATCGTAAGTGGAAGCCGCCGTCCACGTTTAGCACTTGGCCAGTGGAATAGTCCAACAATCCACTGGCCACCGCGCGAATGGCTTTCGCGATATCCGACCCTTCACCCATCCGGCGTTGTGGCAGCAAGCCGTTCTTGATCTTCTCGTCGTAGACCGATTCCACGGCCGAAATCATGTCCGTGCGGATGATCCCCGGACGAACCTCGAACACCGTCACACCAGTCGCAGCCAGTCGAGTCGCCCAAAGTTGAGCGGCCATCGCCAGACCGGCCTTCGAAATGCAGTATTCCCCGCGGTTCACCGAGGCGGTATAAGCGGAAATCGACGTGACGAACACGATCCGGCCACTGGCCCGCTCAATCATGTGACGCGCAACAGCCTGCGTCAGAAAGTAAGGACCCTTGAGATTCGTCCCAATCAACTCATCGAAGCTATCTTCTGTTGCCTCAAGCAGATCGCGGCGTTCGCGCGGAGCCATTCCCGCGTTGTTGACCAATAAGTCAATTTGCCCGTAGGTGCCGATGGCGAAGTCCACGAGGCGTTTGCGATCCTCAGAGGAACCGATGTCACATTGAATGATCGCCGCGCCGGTGGCGGTGGCCAGGGATTCGGCGGCATCGAGCCGTCCTTTGTATGTGGCGATCACCTGATGGTCGGAGGCAAGTTCCTCGGCGACCGCCCGCCCGATTCCACGGCTGGCTCCAGTTACGATAGCAACTGGTTTCACTTGATCAGTTTCTCCAATGCGGTGGCGATCTCCTCGAAGGTAAAGCGCTCGATGAACGGCTCACCGTCTACTAGTACGGTAGGAGTTCGACCTATACCGCGGGCGATTCCGTCCTGGAAGTCCTTTTCCACAGACGCTTCGAGGGCTGCATCCGAGAGGGCGGCGATCGCCTTAGACGCATCCACACCATTCTTCGAAGAGAAAGCCGACAAGGAGGCATTAAAATTATCAGCCGTGATGCCCTTCATTCCGGCCATGGTTTCCTGCCGATACTTCACCGCCAAAGCCGGGCTGCTCTTTTCAAAGAACCGGGATGCGATGGCGGCCTTGCGAGACCAATTGTGTTTGGGCAGCGGGAAGTCGCGATGCTCAAAGGCGACCTTCGAGGCAAACCGCGGCAAAAGCTGCTTGTCCAACATCTCGCGAAAGTTCGCACAATCGCTGCACTGCAGATCTTCATAGATCACCACGCGGATGGCACTCGAGGCGTTGCCCTCCACCAGGCGCGGAGGCGAATCCGCTGCGGTCAACATTAGGAAGAAAGGAAGCATCATGTGGTCCATTCCATAGTACAAAACACAAAAGGCGCCCCGGACCCGAGGCAGGGGCCAGGACGCCTAAACCATGGTGCGTGCGGGTTATTCTTTGACGTCTTCGATCGCGGCGAGGGTGAACACATCGCCCTTGATGGATCCGGTGACCTTCACCTTGCCGGCCAGGTGGGCCTTCGCCTTGGCAGCATCGGAGACCTTGTAAACCTTCTGATCTTTTTCGTCCACGAAGACGGGCGCTTCGCCGCTTTCGATGCAGCGCTTTGCGCAATCGCGCTTTGCGGAGGCAGAGCCGGCATTGCCGGACCCGCAAGCAGCGTCGCTAATCCAGCCGGTCATCGTCACGTTGCCCGCAGACATCGCGAGCGGAAGCAGAACGGTCAAAAGCATCTTTTTCATGCGCGGATAGACTCCTCTTCACCATCTTAGACGAAAATCGCGTCAAAACGCTTCAACTTTTCAACAAGCTCGCTGGATTACGATGGAAGGATGAAACTCGACGTTGTCGCGCACCTCTACACAGCGCCCGGAAACGAAGCACTGGCCCGGGAGGTTTTGGAAGGGTTCGTCGCACCCACTCGCCAAGAGGAAGGCTGCCTGCGGTATGACCTGTTCGCGGATCTCAGCGATCCAACCCGGTTTACCTTCATCGAAGAGTGGACCAGCGCCGAAGCGCTCGACGCCCATTCCCGATCGGCTCACATCGCAGCGGGCCGTGCTCGCCTCGAAGGCAAAATGTTGCAACCAGGCTGGGTGCAACGCCTCAACCAGATCGCCTAAGTTTCGAGCGACCAATGCCCCTGCGCTGCGCCTGTCTCGAGAAACTTCAGGACATCCGCCAAGCGATCCGCGGGGGCATTGACAGCCAGTAGATCGGTATGATCCAGTTCGGATTTCGCGCCCAGACGTTCAATCGCGTCGTGAATCGCCGCACTGCGCGCAATCGACTCTTCGACGAGCCTTACCCGGATGGTCCGGTTTCCGCTCCGCCGCAGGATCTCGCCCGTGAAAAACAGCCGCTCATCGTTGCGGGGTGCCGCAGCGACGACGTCCCCTAGAGCGATATTGGAAACGTACCAGGGGATGTTGTCGATCCGGTAGCCGCCTCCATCCAAGGGCACCGCCCACAAACTTTCCACCTGATAAGGCGCATCGCCATCCTGTGCCAACTCGAAGACGATCTTCACGTCGCTATCCATGCATTTCTTGAGTAACACAAACGGATCTGCGCATCCTGGAGTATATGCATTGGATGTCCTGGGTGTTGCGCGCGGCGGCCGTCTATAATATTGTCTTCGGAACGCTGGTGGTGCTCTTTCCGCTGGCCTTCTTTCGCATCGCCGGGCTGGCGGAACCGAACTATCCGGAAATATGGCAATGCGTGGGGATGATCGTCGGCGTGTACGGCGTCGGCTACTGGATTGCGGCCACTGACCCGATGCGCCATTGGCCAATCGTGCTGGTCGGATTCCTGGGTAAGGTCCTCGGACCCATCGGCTTTCTGCAGGCCGCTGCCGCCGGGCGGTTCCCATGGGTGTTCGGCTGGATCAACGTGACGAACGACCTGATCTGGTGGATCCCTTTCGCGATCATCCTGGTGCGGGCGAAGCGCACACATGTATAACGTTCATGCGGCGGTCACGTGGTATTTGGTCGGGCTGGTCTGGCTGGTGCAGATGGTGCAGTATCCGATGTTCGCCTACCTCGACCGCGCGCAGTTCACCGAGGCGCATGCGTTTCATTCGTCAGCGATCGGTATCGTGGTGGCGCCGCCGATGTTGCTCGAACTGGCTTTGGCCGTTTGGATCGCGTTTCAAGGCGGTCGCGGGATGCTCGGTTGGGCAGCACTCACCCTGCTGCTCATTGTTTGGGCTACGACGTTTTTCATGATTGTTCCGATGCATGAACAGTTGGGCGCGCGCGGGTTTGAGCCGGGAGTTCACGGGCGGTTGGTGGCGTGGAACTGGGTCCGGACCGTTGCTTGGAGCCTGCGTGGGGTGATCGCGCTGATTTGGCTGAAGGCCTGAATCCTCAGCACTGGGCGCGTATTGAGATCACCGCAGTCACGCGTCGCCACGTCGCCATGCCGTAACCCATTCATTTTCCTCGAAATCCATCCCGATGTGATTTAAACTAGAGGAAGACATGACTACACGTGAGTTGCTCGCCTTCGCTGCCAAGTGTGACAATTCGCCCATTGCAGTATGCGGTGTTTCGCCAAGGGCGGCCAACCCATGAAGCAGTTTTTAGGCCGTGAATGGATTCTACCGGCAACAGGCGATCTACTGCTCACCGCGGTGGATATCCTTGCGGTCGCGTTCCTGATTTACCAGTTTCTGATGATCGTCCGCGGCCGTCGCGCCGCGCAGATTCTGAGTGGCATCTGGGTGTTGATGTTGGTGTACATCGTCTCCGCATGGCTGCATTTGGAACTGCTGCGCACGATTTTGCTGCGGCTCGCGCCATACACGGCGTTCGCGATCATTGTGATGTTCCAATCGGAAATCCGCCGGCTACTCGCGCGTATTGGGAGAAGCCGCTTACTCGGATTCAAGAACAGCTTCGAGCGCCGCGAAACTACCGATGAAATCCTGCTGGCGGTCACCTATTTGACCCAGCACAAAACAGGCGCGCTGATCGTGTTGGAACGCGATACCGGGCTGCGCACCTTCATCGAGAGCGGCGTGACTCTAGACGCCAATGTTTCGCGCGATCTGTTGATCACGATCTTCGAAAATCGCGGACCCCTGCACGATGGCGCAGCCATTTTGCAAGGCGGACGCATCGCCGCCGCGGCCTGTTTTCTGCCGCTCACCACGAATCCTGGAGTGCTCGGCAAACTTGGCACCCGCCACCGCGCAGCGATTGGTATCACGGAAGAAACCGACTGTCTGGCGCTCATTGTTTCCGAAGAGACCGGCAAGATTTCCATCGCTGCCTTTGGCGAACTAGAACGCGGCGTGACGCTGGAACGCGTGCAGGAACGCATTACTCGCCACATGGCCGGCGTTCGCGATTCCGCTACTTCGTCGGAAGTGCCTGAAGAACGCAAGGTGCCCGTCACAGAAGGACGTTCCTGATGTTGAAGGTAGTCTTCGAGAATTTCTGGTGGAAGATTGCGGCTCTGCTGCTCGCCATGGCTCTCTGGTTCACCCTGATTCTTGAGCCGGATCTGGTGACATCGGCGTCCGTACCGATCTTCTTCAAGAACTTGCCCCGAAACCTTGAGTTTTCTTCGCCCGCACCGGACCGAATCGTTTTGGAAATCCGGGGCCCGGCAAGTAAGTTGAGTCCCGAAGCCTTGAAGGATACGGCCGTGCAAGTGGATCTCTCCGCAGTGACGAAATCCGGTGAGCGGAGCTTCACCGTCGACCGGTCGAACATCATGCTGCCTTTTGGCGTGACCTTTGAGCGAGCGGTTCCCTCGCAGTTGCAGTTGGCTTTTGACCGTCAATTGACGAAAGAAGTAGCAGTTAGGGTTCGATATGAGGAAAAAGTTCCCGCAGGGTTCCATATCGCTGCGGAGCGTATCCAACCCATGTCTTTGCGGATTGTGGGTCCTGCTGGAAAGGTCGAGAGTTTGCAGTTCGCGCTGACCGATCCGATTGATTTGGAGTGGACTCCCGGGGAAAAGACGACTCGGGTGCATGTTTTTGCAGGAGACCCTCAAGTAAGGTTCGAGTCTGAGCCGATGGTTACAGTAAGGACACTCGTCGAACGGGTGTCCCAGCAGTAAACGAAGACACTCGTCGAACGGGTGTCCCAGCAGTAAACGAAGACACTCGTCGAACGGGTGTCCCAGCAGTAAATGAAGACACTCGTCGACCGGGTGTCCAAGTAGTAAATGAAGACACTCGTCGACCGGGTGTCCAAGTAGTTTGAGTCAGAACACATGAGCAGAAAACTTTTCGGAACCGATGGCATCCGTGGCGTTGCCGGCGAGCCGCCTCTAGACCGCGCGACCGCGTACGCTCTGGGCGTCGCCCTCGGCAATTGGGTGAATGAGGGCAAGCACATGCCCAACGTCATGTTGGGTATGGATACGCGTGAATCCGGCAATTGGCTGGCGGAGAATGTCGCGGGGGGATTGGCGTCGCGAGGCGTGAGCGCGCGGTTTGCAGGTATCATTTCGACGCCCGGTGTTGCGTACCTGGCCCGCACGGGCGACTTCGCCGCCGGCGTTATGATTTCGGCTTCGCACAATCCGTTTTTGGACAACGGACTCAAGGTCATCGACCATTCCGGCTTCAAATTGGCGGATGCGGAAGAGCTGAAGCTTGAGGCAGATATCTTCGCCTGTTTGGAATCGGGCGTGGTTCCAGAAGCTCTCGCGTTGCCTGTGGATGAGGGTCTCGACCACCAATACCTCGACTTTCTTGCCGCCACCTGCCACACCCGCCTCGACGGCTTGCGCATTGTGCTCGATTGCGCGAACGGTGCCGCGGCGGCGCTGGCTCCAGGACTATTTGAGCGCCTCGGCGCGCAGGTTGTGGCCCGCCTGGGCGTGAGTCCTGACGGACGAAACATCAATCTCAATTGCGGATCCACGCATCTGGATGGCCTGGTGAACGCGGTTCGCGAAACCGGCGCGGATTGCGGTATTGGCTTCGATGGCGACGCCGACCGTGCGCTGTTTGTGTCCCACTCGGGTAAGATCATCGACGGCGACGCCGTGATGTTGATCACCGGAGTGGCACTGAAGGCCAAGGCTGTGGTCGCGACGGTGATGTCGAACCTCGGGTTGGAAGTGGCGTTGCGGAAACATGGCATCGGCCTGGTGCGCACCGCAGTCGGCGACAAGTATGTGCTGGAAGAGATGGTCAGGCAGGATCTGCCGCTGGGCGGCGAACAATCCGGCCACATCATCTTCCGCCAGTGGGCCACCACCGGCGACGGCATGTTGACGGCCCTGCGGGTTTTGGAAGTGATGCGAGACCGCGGGCTCGACCTCGAAGCTCTCGCTTCGGAGATGAAGGTCTATCCGCAACTGCTGGTGAATGTTCGAGTGAAGGAACGCAAGCCGCTATCCGAGTTATTTGCTGTTTCCGCAGAGATCGCGGCGGCGGAGAAGGTCTTTAACGGCAATGGCCGGGTGCTGGTGCGCTTTTCAGGCACTGAGCCGCTGGCCCGCGTCATGGTGGAAGGCGAAGAGAATGCTCTCGTCGACCATTGGGCGAATCGGATCGCCGGAGTCTTGAAGGCCGAACTGGGGGGGTAGATCTGGCTGGGGTCGTTTTGCGCAGTTACTTTTTGGTGCGGATCGAATAGATGCGCGCTTCTGTTCTCACCAAGAGGCGGTCTCCCACAATCGCCGGCGAGGCCATCGAGAATTCGTCGAGAGAGTTCACGTGCAGCAGTTCGAACTTCTCACCGGCGGCGACCACAAACGTCTTGCCCTCTTCGTTCAGGCAAAAGATCTTTCCGTTGTATGCCCAAGGCGACGATGTGAAGTTGCCGGCATCCTTATCGAGGCGCGAGCGATAGCTCACGCTACCGGTCTTTGCGTCGATTCGGCTGAAAATTCCGGTTTCGTTGAGGACATAGATCCCGCCCTCGTAGGCGACCGGCGTTGGCAAGTATGTGCCGCCGCGGGCTTCCGACCAGACCACATATTCATTCGATTTCGTGTCCTTAGCGAGCGAGATATCGCCCGTCGCACCGGGCTTCACCGCATACAGCGGACGCCCGCGGCCGGCGTCGATATACAGCATTCCATCCACGGCAAAGGGGCTCGGCACCGGAGTCGGCGCCATGCCCGCGATGCGCCATAGTTCCTTGCCTTCCAGGTCGTAGCTGACGGCGTGCGAGGGTCCGATGGTGATGACTTCGGTACGGATTGGATTGATCCAGACATAGGGTGACGCCCAGCCGGAGCGCATGGACATCTCGCCGCGCGCCTGCCCGAGATCCCGATTCGTTCGCCAGAGCTGCTTGCCGGTGCGTTTGTCGAACGCCGCGGCGTACTGCTGTTTCTGGTTATCACTGACGATCATGATTTGATTGCCATTGACCACGGGCGAAGAGGCAGTGCCAAATTCCAGGTAGATCGGATTGGCTTCCACCGGCGTTTGCCAGAGCTGCCTGCCTTTGAGATCGAAAGCGAAAAGGCCCATGTTTCCGATGTAAAGATAGATCGCCTTGCCGTCGGTGACGGGCGTCTCGGAGGTGAAACTGTTCTTGCGGTGGCGTCCACCGGGCGGATGTCCGGCCTTGAATTCCTTCTTCCAACTCACCGCGCCGGTCTTGAGATCGAGGCAGTAGAGATAGTAGTGCAGCAGGACTTCATTGGGAAGTTCGAAATCGCGCTCGGTGACCTTGGCCAACGCATCCTTCATGCTTGTGCCGTTCTTTACCAGCTCAGCGATGTACTCGTTGCTGTACTCGGTACCCGTTTGCGGCTTTTTGGATTCGCCCTCGGTGACGACGGTGGTGAGGTAGACCTTGCCGTTGGTGACGATGGGCGAAGACCAGCCGCGTCCGGGAATGGGTGTGACCCATTCGATGTTCTCGGTTTTGGACCATTTCGCGGCAAGCTGCGGGTTGGAAGCGATGGGGTTGGAGTCCGGACCTCGGAACTGAGGCCAGGAGGTAGGATCTGCGGCGAGGAGGAGAAGGGTGGCTGCGAAGACCATATTCTATAGTACGGGGTCGGGCAGGAAAGGTTCCGGCGCTACGAGAACCTCACGCTGGCGTGGATCATGGCCCTTAAGAGCTTCATCCAGATGGACCAGATAGGAAAAGGAGCCGGCCTTAGGAGCCTTGATTACGGTTCCGCTTCCGAATGAAGTGTTTACAAGAGCGCCGAGCAACAACACAGCGCGCACAGAGATCGTTACTTAGTGATCTTACATTGCAAAGCACTCTGTGTCAAAGTCTTATTTGTAGAAGTTAACGCTTCAGTGGTCGCGCAGTTACAACGATAGGCTTGTTGGCTACCGGAGTCAATGCCGCCGCGTTCTGGGCCACCGGACGCAATTCACTCGCTTGGAACTGCCTTGGAAACGGAGTGAATCCAAGCTCTGACAATTGCTTCTGGACCACGCCCATCTCTGTCGCGGTATCGAATGGCCCCACGATGATGCGCGCGACCATGTCGTTGACTCCCGGGGCAACGGTTGCGGGAACGCCTTTGGTTCGAAGGCCCTGCGTGAGCAACTCGGCAACATTCTTGTCCAGAGAGCCCACTTGGAGGTACATCCGGTTGGGCAGCACATCCGCGAGCGCCGCCGTGGCAGGATTCGCGGGTATCAAGGGTTTCGCCACAACTTGTTCGACCGGCTTCACAGTAGCAGGAGGAGGAGCAGCAGGTACGACCGGCGCCGCCGCGACCGTCACCGGCACCGTCAACGGAGCCGCCACCGGATCAACCGGCTTCGCCGCCCGCACAGATGCCGGTGCAGCAGAACTGATCACCATCACCGGTTTGGCCGGAATCTCGGTGACCGGGTTGGGACCCTGCCTGGACGCCAGATAAGCAATCGCAGACGCCAAGACCGCCACAAAAACCCCGATGAACGCGTAAAGAGCCAGATGCTGGCGACCCATGAGCTGTTCGACCCTTGCAAGGTCTTTCGCCGCATCCTCCGCAATCGCCGCTGCCGCTTCGTCGGCTGCCGCGCCGATGTCCACAGAAGCTTGCCGGGATTTCAAGGGGTCTTCGTTTTCAGTCAGGCTCGCCATACTGCAAAAATCGGCTGACTGAGGTAAATACATTAGAGTTTGGTCTTGCGATAGTAGGCTTCGGTCAATGCGGATAAACCGCGTTCCTTAGGGGACTTTTCCAAGCCCTTCAGCACGCCAGCGCGATCTTCTTCTTTGCGTTCGTGGCCAAGCTTGAACTTTCCTTCCACCTTTTCGATGGTCATCTCATAGCCGATCACACCTGCACGCATCCCTTTGAGGTAACTGTCCGGAAGCTGGTCGAAGCGCCAGTTGTCTCCGCCGCCATAGCGGGATTCGTTCTGGCCAACCAATCCTCGCAAGCCGGCGACCAACTCGGCATCGCTTTCAATTCGCCGTGGAGTTCCGGTCACGTGAACCACCGCGAAATTCCACGTTGGAACCGCGTTCTTCGATTGGTACCAGTTGGGCGAGATGTAGCCGTAGGGTCCGCGAAAAACGACCGTCACCGGGCCCTTCATTCCCGCGTTCTGCGGATTGGATTTCGCCAAGTGCCACCACAGCTTGCCCCAGCCCGTGCTTCCGCCCGCCGCACGGTCGAGCACTGTGGGGACGTTGGTGATCTGCACCGACGATTGCCCGGTAACCGACGATTGCCCGGTAACCAACATCGCAAACGAGTACTCATCCATGAAATCAAGCAGAAGCGGGCGATCTTTCTCAGCTTGCTTCTCTGGAATATAGATGGTCGTCTCCTGCTCTTCGGCTGCGGCCACCGAGGCGGCAAAGCTTAACAGCAGATCTCTGCGTTTTGGCATAAGCGTACGGTAACGCAATCGGACACGGGTCGTTGAACCGTTTGTCCCTATTCTTACGCTTGTATGATTGAGTCCCCATCTCGCATGCCTGCCAGGATCTGGAAATTCGGCTTCACTGAGGTCACAACCGCGACCGACCTTCCGGACAACGCTGTCGCGGATAAGATTTGGCGTCTTCGGGCGAGTTCGGCCGATTTTGCCAACCCGCTGACGCGCCGCGAACTGCAGAATCTCTTTCAGTTTCTGGGTGGAAGTCTGGGCCCTTCGCCGGACCTCAACAAACCGAGCATACAGAACCTGCTGGTGCTCAAGATCAATGACGCAGCCTCCCGGGGCCAGATTGTGGCTTTTCGCCGTAAGGCGGAGGGAGGCGGATCGAGCGCGGGCGCACCGGGATCTGGCGGTGGCGCACCACCGCCTCCACCCCCTCCTCCGCCCGGCGGTGGCGGCGGCGGTGGCGGGACAGAAAAAGAAAAGACTTGGATTGAGATCCAGTTGGTGGATGAGGAAGGCAATCCGATCGCGGGAGAACGCTACATTCTGAAGATCACCGACGGCAGCACCCGTGAAGGAACTCTGGATGCCGAGGGCAAAACCGCGGTGCGCGGTATCGATCCGGGTACCTGCACGCTGCGTTTTCCCGATCTGGACGCACGAGAATACAAGAGAAAAAGCTGATGGCACAGAGTTACACAGTCAAGCATGGCGATCACATTTCGAGTATCGCCGACGAGTTCAAATTCCGGGACTACAAAAATATCTGGGACGACGGCAGCAACGCGTCCCTCAAGAAGCTGCGCGACAACCCTGACGTTCTAAATCCTGGCGATACCATCAACATCCCGGACAAAAAGAAGCGCGAAGAAGCCTGTGCGACGGGCAAAACGCACGTGTTCGAAGCGCGGCTCATCAATCCTCGTTTGCGGATCCGGTTTCTCAAGGTGGATGGCGACCCGCGTCCCGGCAAAGACGCCGATATCGAAGTGGAATCGAAGGTGGAACGGGTCAAAACGGACGGCGGCGGCATCGGCACGCGCCACAAGATTCCGCGGAATTCCCACAAAGGCAGGGTGCTGATCGAGACCGACGAATTCAAGATCGGCATCGGGGCGCTGGATGACGTCGACAGTGCCAAAGGCCAGCAGGCGCGGCTCATGAATCTCGGCTACTACAGAGGCTCGATGGACTCGGTGGATGACATGGAGTTTCGCTCGGCGGTGGAAGAGTTTCAGTGCGATCGCAAACTGAAAGTGACCGGCATCTGCGATAGCGAGACACAGGCGCAACTGAAGAGCGAGCACGGGTGCTAAAACATGGCTTCCGATAAAGGCGGACATTCCGGACTGGTGACCATCGACAAGGGCCATGACATGTACATGGCGCCGACGGTGGATCAGAAATTCAATACCTACAGGCCGCCCTATTTTCCGGTGGCGTGCTGGCATATCTACGATATTCGTTTCGAGTTCGATTCCTCGTTTGTGCTGCCCGATGCGCAGGATGAGCTAGCCGACTTCAAGCGACTCTGCGGTGAGCATCCCGATTCACCGGTCACGATCTTTGGCCATGCGGATCCCGTCGGCAACGACGACTATAACAAAGGCCTTAGCGGACGCCGTGCACGAGCGGTTTACGCGCTTGTCACGCGCGATACCGACGCCTGGGAAGAGCTGTACAGTAAATCGAATTCCGGTGGAGACATCTGGGGATCGAAGAGTTACAAGACGATGCTTGAGGCCGTGGGGATGGACAAAAACACCCCGAATACGAAGTCCAAGCGCGCCGAAGTCTTTCTGACCTACATGGATTTTCTCTGCGGAGATTTCCAGCTCGACAAGGGCCGCTTTCTCGGCAAGGGTGCGGACGCCAACGGCAAGGGTGACTATCAAGGTTGCGGCGAGTTCAATCCTTTATTGCTTTTTTCGAAAGCGGAAGATACAGAATTCAAGAAACCGCAGAATCACAATAAACGAAATCAGGAAAACGGCCCGAACCGGCGCGTCATCGCGTACCTGTTCCGTAAGGATACGGTAGTGGATCCCGGCAAGTGGCCCTGCCCTGCAGCCAAGGATGGCGTCGCCGGATGCAAGAAGCGGTTCTGGTCCGATTCGGCGGCACGACTGACGTTGGGCGCGGATCGACGCTTGTTCGAAAGCACCCACGACACATTTGCCTGCCGTTTTTACCACCGCATTGCGAGTGCATCGCCTTGCGAGAGTTTGCAGGCGCCTCCGACGCTGATGAAGATCTGGAACCTGCAATGGACTCCAGAAAAAGGCGTCTGCGGAGATAAAGCCAAGTTCACAGGCGCGACAAATCTCGTCGACGGGACGGTACTGAAATGGGATCTTACGGCACCCAAAGGCGATCTATCCAAAGCCGCGCATACCTTCGAAACCACCGTCGCGGGTGGAAAGTTCGAGCACGAATTCCTCATCAAGAACGTGGCGTTTACCGACGGCGCGACTTTTGCGGACAAGATTCTGGCTGAGGCAGTCTTGCAGGAAAACGTCGCTGTGGTGGAAGGCGACAAAGCGATTCTCACCATCGAGGCGCTGCTGGACGCCGCCGAGCAAACCTATGTGAAAGACCGCAACAACGAGTGGGGCGCGAATCAGGAATACGTCAACCATAGCGAGTTCAAGCAGAAGATCGTCAAGTTTCGCAACATGGTCGCCGCCAACTTCGATTTCATCAAGGCCCGTGGCGGCTACGTGCTTACCGGTGACAAAATCGGATGGTGGCCCGCGTCGGGCGGACCCGGATTCAGCAAGCGTTGGGGCAGATCCACCGTCGCTGGTATGGAGCCGGAGGAATACCATGACGGCAGCGAATGGAAACCGATTCCCGCCGCCTGGAAAGATTCGACATTCGACTATAACAGCGTGGCTTTCATCAAGAAAGGCAGTAAATGGGTCTCGCTCGACGACGATGACGATGAGTTCCCCGGCGGATTCGAAGACTATCTGATCAAAGCCGCCGTTTATGTCGAGCAGCGCCGGCGAATGGTGCAGGCCACCCACGATCTTTGGACCGATATCCTGCGGATCAAACGGAAGAACTGCCCATCGGATATCGGAACGCGCTGTTGCCGCTATGACGTGGAAGTGAACATCGCCTTCAACGAGGTCTTCGAGTACGGCAAACACACCATTGCGATGTGTCCCGGCGACCTTCGCGCGCATGCCCGCTGCTGGTATATGGGAGGGGATGCCAACGTTGCCGCTCACGAAACCGGACATCATCTGGACAATCCGGATGAATATTTGAACGGAGCGATCGATCCGGCGGTCAACGTGCCCGGCGAGATTGTAAACGGCGTGCAAGTGGCCGGCACCGATACTTTGATGGGGCGAGGCACGAAGCTTCGGAAACGTCACTTGAAGGCGATTGTCGAGATGAACACACGACTCATCAAAAAGGCCTATGGCCGCGACTATGAGTACGTTGCGGTCAATAAAGTATGAGCGCGCTCCTGCGGCTGCATTCGATGCTTGCCGCTGGCGACGAGTTATCGACCTTCGCCTTCGAATTTCGGCGGACCTATGGACGGCTCATGCCCGCCGGATGCAGCCGTTACGACGATCTCGTGCAAGCTACGGGCGTTGGCATGGTTCGCCGAACGCTCTTCGCCTCGATGATCGATGCATCCGCCGAAACCGGCGTTTGGCAGGCCCGCACTTCGGATCCGGAAGCGATGCGGAATCTCGCGCAAAAGATCGTCGAAGCGCATTTGGATCAAGCTCCGCCCGCGCACGTGGAACCAGGCGATCTGATGTTCTGGGTGCGCGTTGTCGCGACCGGCGCGTTCCAGACCTTTCTGTTTTCAGGAGACAAGCTGTCTCACAAACTGCTACTGGCTCCGATCCGCACCGCGCTCGCGCCGATGATCGACGAAGCTCTACTCAACCCGATTCGGACGCTTGGGATGGAACTGCAAATGCCCATCCGGCTGCCGCGAGGCAAGGTCCGAGCGCCGGTGCAGTTGACGTTTCACAACTCTGGAAATCAGGCCCATTGGGTGCGAAATCCTTACGCGCCATTGCAGGGCGAGGCGGAGGCCGATGACGTGCGGCGGTTGGTCTACAGACTCGCGCCCCCATCGTCATCCACTGGCCCGACGCCGTTACCTCCCGAGACGCTGTACGCCTATTTGGAGGTTGCGCCCGACAAAAGGCCGGCTGCGGGCGAAGACTTGTATGTTCTACTGGAACCGGGTGGCGCAAGCACATTCGAATTTACGGTCGCACTGGATCTATCGACAACGGGACGCTATTGTTTCGACGCCCAATACGGGGCTTTCGCATCCAGCGAGGCGATCGACGGCACGCCGAGATGGGCGGGCTGCATGGGTTCTAACCGCGCGGAGTTGAAGATCACTTGATACGAGCTTTTCTGTTCTTGGGAGCACTTGCCATGGCCGAAGCGGCGGATTTCACCTATATCGCGTTGGAAGGCTATGGCGGAGAGGTTTTCCGCTTCGAAGCCACATCGCGCCTCATGACTGTGCAGCGGCGTGAGGCAGCGCAGCTTGCGGGTCCCATCGGGTTGTTCGAGTTGGTCGCGCCGTCCGGCAGTATCGAGAAACTCACGGCGTTGGCCAAGGCGCTTTCTGGGAAGCAGCCTTCCATGCGTCCCGATACGCCCGTTGCTGTGATCCTCTCCAAGGGCCAGTCCTGGACGCTGCCTCGCCCATCGCCCGAGTGGGATGCGCATCTTCCGCTGCGAGCGGAGGTGATGCGTCTGGCTGGGGAAGCCGAAAAGCATCCCGTACGCGCTCTGCAGATCCGTTTGGCTGGCGCGGGAAGCGCGAGTGAGATCTCGGTGGAACTATCGAATCCCGGGTCGCAGGCGGTGGAATTGGATTGGAAGAAGGTCCACGTGCGGGTGGAAGGATTCCTTGAGACGAGCAAGCTGCCGCCCGATCTGAAGGGTCCGGCACCATTGCCTCCGGCGAATCTGACGATTGGCGAGTACCAAGCCCCTGAGGATGCCTCGAAGCGGATCGAGCCTCGCGGCAAGGTGACGGTCAAGGTGCCGGTGAAGTATCCGAATCCGGGTGCGTGGAAGATCCAGGCCCGCTATGAATGTCTGTCGCTGCCTGAAAGATCGAAGGGAATCGAAGGCAAGGCGAACTCGGGTGGGCCGGTGAAGTGACGGTTCCGAAACGAAGTACACCATTGCGGCATTTTTTCGCGGGAAAATGTCCACTTGATTTCGATGCGGAAGTGGTTCATGCGGAGATTCCAGGCTCGCGTTTCCCGGTCGAGGATTTCCAGGCTAGGAATGCGCCGCTTACGCCGCTTACTAAGGCGTTGGCACCATTTCGGACTGATTGAGCCATCTTCCACATGAACGGGCGTATAGAGTGAAGGTATTCGTCGGGTTCTTTTACGGATAGACCAATTGTGAAAGGTCAGGCTGTCCGATTTCTCACTCATCAGCGGCGCTTCCGGTCGTTGGGCGGTGCCTTGCCCTTCTGCGGGGGAAGAGCGGATTTGGGCGGCTTCGGGGTCGGCTAGTGGGGCTTGCGGTGTTGCAAGTGCTCGGGCACTCGCCCCTCCTGGAGATTCTCGTAGCGTAGCGCCCACTCGACGGGAACGGTCACCGGGAGATAGCAGGTCTTACCGTCGCAGGCTTGGTAGATGAGCTTACCTGTGACGCGCAATTGCTCAACGCCGGTAGCCTTGGAGATATCGGGGTGGCCGACCATGGCGATCTCCACCTGCAGGGTGAAGGCGCCTTCGTAGACGTCCAGAGTCTCCTGGATGGCCTTGAGATGGAGACGCTTGGCGGTCGGGTATGTGAGCTTGCGGGTGGTGAAGGCGGGCGAGGGATCGATTTCCCAGGCGATGGGCTTGTAACCGGTGACACCCGGGGCATAGACGTGCATTTTGCCCTTAGTCTGTGCGTCGAGGCGAAGTCGGATGAGTTGGAAGGGTCGCACTACGGCGTTGCTGGCCGAGGCGGTGATCTTCAGGTGCTTAGTTTCGCTCACGCTTTCCACCAGACCGGCTTGACGTTGAAGGCCGAGGTGAGAATGGCACCAACGGTTTCGCGTTCCTTCGGGTCCTGCTCGAAGTGCTTGGAGATGACCTTGCCATTGCCGTCGAGGACGAAGGTGCCGGGGTGCGGCACGCCGTACTTGAGGATCGTCTTAGGCTGCAGTTCGTTGAGCAGGCCGAGGCGGTTGATGAGCACGGATCCGACGTCGGCGAGGAGGGGGAACCCGATCTTGCGGCGGGCGGAGAAGTCGGCCAGGATGCCGACGGTGTCGTAACTGATGGCGGCCAGGCGCAGGCCTTGCTTCTCGAGCGCCGGGCGGCTTTCTTCCAACTCGACGAGTTGGATTTTGCAGTTGGGTCACCAGTCGGCGGAGCGGTAGAAGAGGATGAGGGCGCCTTTGGGTCCGAGGAGCGAGTGGAGGTCGCGGGTGACGCCGCGCTGGTCTTTCAAGGTGAAGTCGGGAAAGGGGGCACCGACGGCGGGTCCGATGTTGCGGGCGCTTTGGGCCTAGGCGCCGGTGGTGGCGAGCAGGATGGCCAGTGTTCTTTTCCGCATCGTTGCCGGGAACACCGATACTATCATCTTTCATGAGAGTCGGCGCGGAGTTGGGCGGCTTCTGTTATCGCCTGGCTGCCTTTGTACTTGACGCCAGGATGCCAACCAGCGAAGAGCAGGTCAAGGCCCTGGTGTTGCGTGCCGATTTGCTCGAACTCAAAGAGAACGATCAAGTCGTGAAGAACTTTCCGTTCTCAAAGTGGAGGCGGTGAAGAAATGACTTGCGCTCTCATCCTTTCGGCGACAAGTCCTGGCCGTCCAGACCTCTACAATTGCAAGGCCGGGGAGACGCAACGCGTCGAGCAGGTCGTCGTTTCCATTTCGAGCGATGACGAAGGCTTGCCCTGAATCCTGGCATCTATCGGGTGAGAGTGTTCAACGGCCCCGCATCCACCTGCGTGCAGTCAGTACATCTCAGCTCGACTGAAGCACAAGAGCACACACTCGATCTAAGCAGACCGCCGGGCAACGACGAACCACGAATCGCCATGAATGACGATGGCGCGGAACTGTCGGGAATTGCGGGCGATTCTAACGGCACTCCCGCCTCGGGTGCGATCGCGATGCTGCTCGCCGACAAACCCGGACCTATGCGGATTCGCTCCGCCGCCGCCGATACCGCTAGCCGTTACGTCTTGAAGAACATCATGCCGGGCGCATACAAAGCCGCAAGCGTCGAACTCCGATCCATGCCGGATATCGCCTTGAGTGGATCCTTCGGTATCCTCGAACAGCAGGCGGAACAGATCGATTCGAAGTCTGGAGACAAGGCCACTCGCGATATAGGGAAGCCAGCGCGACAATAGAAGCATGCACGCGCTGCTTCTTCTGGCGACTCTGCAGGCTCAACAGCCGCAGTACCCTGCCTATCCCACTGAGACCCCGGCCAAGCTCACCATCCCCGACAGTGCTTTCGAGTACACGCGCAAGCACGTCATGATCCCTATGCGCGACGGCGTGAAACTCTTCACTGTCGTAATCGTCCCCAAGGGAGCGAAGCGCGCGCCGATTCTTCTCACGCGCACACCCTACGATGCCAAGTCGCTCACCAACCACGCACAAAGCTCGCATTTAGGGCCGATTTTGCAGGGCTATGACAACGCCAACGATGTGATCGTCGACGGTGGGTACATCCGCGCCGTGCAGGATGTGCGAGGCAAATACGGATCGGAGGGCGACTACATCATGAACCGCCCATTGAGCGGACCCCGCAATCCCACCCCCGTCGATCACGCCACCGATACCTACGACACCATTGACTGGCTCGTCAAAAACATCCCCGAAACCAATGGGAAAGTGGGCATTCTCGGCATCTCCTACGATGGATTCCTGCCTCTCATGGCACTGGTAAATCCGCATCCCGCTTTGAAAGTCTCGGTGCCGATGAATCCGATGGTGGATGGTTGGCGCGGTGACGATTGGTTCCACAACGGTGCTTTTCGCCAGCAAATGATGGACTATATCTGGAACCAACAGGGCACGCGCGACAACGATTCGGTGCTGGGATGGTGGTCCACGCACTACGATCAATACGACATGTTTCTGCAGGCGGGAACGGCCGGTGAACTGGCCAAACGCCGCGGACTCGATCAAATGGGCTTCTGGCGGAAGATTGTGGAACACCCCGCCTACGATGGATTCTGGCGCGATCAGGCGATGGATCAGATTCTCGCCAAGCAGCCATTGAAGGTTTCCGTGATGATGGTGCACGGCCTTTGGGATCAGGAAGACATTTACGGCGCGCCCGCTGTCTATAAGTTGATCGAGCCCAAAGACACGGCCAACGACAAGGTGTTTCTAGTGATGGGACCCTGGTTCCACGGCCAGCAAATCGGCGACGGTTCATCGCTTGCCGCGATTAAGTTTTACAGTGACACCGCGCTCCACTTTCGGCGCGAGATCCTGCGGCCGTTTCTCGATCAGCATTTGAAGGATGAAGCTCCAAAGGCGAACATTGCTCCAGTGATCGCTTTCGAAACCGGAACCAACAAGTGGCGCGAGTTCAACGCGTGGCCTCCGCCAGCGGTGAAAGCGACTCGATTGTACTTGCAGCCCAACAACGGGCTCAGCTTCAACGCGCCATCCGGCGTTTCGGCCACTGAGTACATCTCGGATCCTGCCAAGCCGGTGCCGTACCGTGCGCGTCCGATCCGGCCTGTGGGCTACGATCCGGCGAAAGGAATGACGTGGCCGCATTGGCTGGTGGACGATCAGCGCGAAGCCTCCGGACGCCCCGATGTCGTCTCGTTCGTTTCCGAACCGCTTGCCGCTCCTTTGAAAATTACAGGCGAAACATTGGTGAATCTCGTGGCTTCTACCACCGGTAGCGATTCCGACTGGGTGGTGAAGCTCATCGATGTCTATCCCGATGAAGTCGCCGCGCAGCCCGAAATGGGCGGCTATCAACTCGCCATCGCTATGGATATCTTTCGTGGACGCTATCGCGAGAGCCTCGAAGTTTCGAAGGCGATCGAGCCGGGCAAGCCGCTGCCCTATCGCTTTGCGCTTCCCAATGCAAACCATGTTTTTCACAAAGGCCATCGGCTGATGGTGCAGATTCAATCGAGCTGGTTTCCGCTCTATGACCGGAATCCGCAGACATTTGTTTCGAACATTTTCCTGGCGAAGCCGGAGGATTTCAAGAAGGCGACGCATCGTATCCATCACTCCGCCACAGAGGCGACGTATCTGGAACTTCCGATCGCTCCCCAGCAATGAAACATGCGCTAGGCTTGCTCCTGATTGCCACCGCATGCTCTTCGCCCAAAGTGACCATAAAAGAAGAACCTCCTCAGAAAGGCCACGCACGAAAGGCGGTCGAGCAATCGGACGTCAAAGAGGACGAACCAGCCGGAGGCCCGTTCATCGACCTCGACTGGGGAACCCTCCGCGGACTCGACACTCGCAACGGGCAGACCACGCCGCTCATCGAACTCGCCGTCGGAGCTCCGGTGCGCATCGCCGGATACCTCGTCCCGTTCGATGACGGCACCGAAGAGACTAGCGAGTTTCTGGTGGTGCCGAGCGCGGGGATGTGCGTGCACACCCCTCCGCCGCCGGCGAATCAGATGATCCTCGCGCGCGCTCAAGGTCGCCCCGCAAAGATGCTCACCGGCGCGGTCTGGATCTATGGCAAGCTGGATTTGCAGACCGGCGACAGCCCTTACGGCCAGACTGCATATCAAATGAACGCAGACGCGATTCGGGCCTACAAATGAGACTTCTTTTGCTAGCAGCGCTCACAACCGCAGCATCCGCGCAAGTGCAACGGATCGAAATGATGTTCGAAGGCGTGAACTGCGTGCCGTGCGTGGACTCGATGGCCACGCGCGCGATGCGTCTCCGTGGTGTGGAATCCGCGAGTGTGGATGCCGCGAAGGGTGTGCTGACCGTTCAACTCGCCAGGCAGAATCGTGTGCGGGTGGAACAGATCCGCGATCTCATTCAGCAGGATGGAACCAGGGCCGTCCGCGCGACCGTTGAGGTAACGGGCACTGTCGCGAAGAACGACACTGGGGCATGGATACTGCAAATCCCGCAACAGGCGCTGCCAGTGGAGTTAAAGTCCGGCAAGACTTACGAGGTCGGTGCGGTCTTGACGCTCCGCGGAGTGATCGACGACTTGAAGCGCAGCCCGCTGCTCCTCCACGTCGCCTAGGGCTCGAAGATGGGGATAAGGATCCGAGCAAGCGCCCTGAGGGGAGCCTGATCAGGTTGGAAGAACCCGGCTATGCATCTGTGTGGGCGGAACCGATCACCAATCGGCTGAAAAATGTTCCGGTAGGAGCGAGAGTCGTTTCACGACCCGGCGGTTTCTTGCAAAACGAACTGGTCTATCTGGTTGACGGTGCGAAGAAAGAGAAGATCGGGGACAGCTTCTTCGCAGCCGCATTGGTCACCGGCGGTGGCGGCTTGAAGTACGAATTCTTCGCCAGATTGCGAAAGAACGCACCCGCCACACCCGAAGCCACAGGACCATTTACCGCTCGTCCGCCGGTCAGCATCACCACCGCGACAACCTTCTGATTGCCGATCTGGTTGAAGCTGCCGAACCAGCCCATGTGCGTCGAGGAAGTCGTGTTCGTGCACGTTCCCGTCTTACCGTAGAGCATGCCGTACGGCGCGTCTTCCTGATCGTAGGCCGCGCGTCGGGCGGTGCCGAATTCCACGGCACCCATCATTCCTGGAAGCAGTTCCTGCGCGTGCGCCTCGATCGGCAGATGGCGTTTCACCGCAGGTTTCATTTCCTTCAGCGCCTCAGGCGTCCGTGGATACTGCAGATAGTGCAGGGTACCGTTGGTCGCGATGGCGCCAACCAGCGCGGCGAGATTCAGCGGAGTTACCTTGAAGCCATTGCCAAAGCTGCACATCATGCCCACGCCATCGGCCTGTTCCGGGCTATCAATGATCGAACCGGGTTGCTCGTCGGGGATGTTCAACCCCGCCTTTTCACCCAATCCATACATACGTGCGTAGTAGACGACCTTGTCGAAACCCATCTTTTCACCGAGCACCGCGAAGTAACCGTTGTCGGAGCGAGCCAGCGCATCGGTCATATCCAGACGATGGCGGCGCGACAGGGCTACCTGCGTCGTACGCTCCACCAGACCTTCGCTGAGCGCCGCGAGCGAGGTCACCAGCTTGATGGTAGAACAGGGCGTAAATCCGGGCTTGAACGCCAGCTTCTGGTTGACGATGCTCAACACACGGCCGGTCGAAGGATCCATGGCGACCAGCGTGCCGTTGAAATTGCCTAGGGCATCGATTGCGGCTTGGCGAACGGCCGGATCTTCACCGGTCGCGTCATCACCGTCCGTCGGATTTCCGTAGTTCGGTTCACGCCAGGTTTCCACCCAGCGATATCGATAGGCGGCGCGACGGGCCTGAGCCAACTGCGCCGGGGTCAGACGCTTCCCTGACTTGGCAACAACAGCGGACCGCACCAACGGCAACTTCGAAGTAACCGTCCTGGAACGTGAGACTGGCTTCTTGGCAGCGACCGCAGCCACTCTGAGCTTGGCCTGCGGCTTGGTGGTTCCTGCGGCGGCAGCGGCGGTGAAGGGTAAAAGGATTGAAATGATGACGGCTAAGAATTTCGGCAACTCGTCTATACCATCCTTACAAAGTGACCCATCAATGATCTCTTCGGCAGAAGATTCCAGGGACTGCAGGAACTTCTGCTTCTGAGTAGCTCTACTCCAAAACGATATAGCTAGTGTCCGACATCTGTTCGCCTCTAGTCAACCGCCTGTGGAAAACTTCGCTGCTCCGTGAGTCTGTCAGACACCAGCAATCGAGCCTCGGGATGTGTAAAATGAGGATCCATGCCCATCGAGCTGAAAAAAGACGGGGAGTTCCTCAACGAGAAATTCGGAGCTGGAATCGATCTCAGGATCGACGAAGCGTCGGCAATCGCAAAATCGATCGCCAACAACACCGCACTGCCTGCCGATGCGGTGATCGACCTGCAAGGATCGTTGTCCGCCAAAACCGGCGACATACACTTTGGCGGCGGAGGCTCTACCGGAACCGTATCCTTCAAGGCCGGTGTCAGCGGCGGACTCATCATTACGAAATCGGCTAGCGATCTGCAAAAGAAACTCACCAGCGACGAGGACACACTCGCGGCATTGGTGATTCCCAAGGCTGGCGTCGCGCGCTTTGGCGCACTCCGCTGGGGCTACGATATCGCTGCCGCCGCCAAGGGATCGGTGGCTCTCGGCGTTGGCGGCTCAGTCAAGTTTGGTGTCAACGCGCAATCCGCCGGCGAGTTTGTTGTGGCCCGCGCCTGGGAGAAAGATCCCACCGGAGCGGACGCCGTCGCTTCGCTCTTCAAAGCCTGGCGTCTTCCGACGCAGATCTCTTCCCCAGACCAACTCGAACCCGGCACTTGGATCGCCGCCGAAGTGGACGGCGAGTTCGCGGCCAGCGTCGGCGCGAAGTTCGGCTACGACTACAGTTGGATCCGCACCGTAAACGCCGCAGGTTTGAGCGGCGACGTTGGACTCAAGATTCAGGCCGCAGCCGCCGTCACCGTCGGGTTCAATGCCGCGGGCAAATATTTGCTGATCGTGGCCCGTGAATCGCTGGATCCGACGAACCGGATTCTTCGCGTTCGGCTCTCGAAGCTGAACCGCAAAGGCTGGGACTTCGCTCTCGACGCGAACGTCAAGGTGACCCCATCCACCGGTAAGTTTCTGCCCGCGCAGATGGATGACTTTCTCAAGGCCGTCTTTGGGGTGCACGGTCCGCAACTGGTGAAGGATCTGCAGACGTTCCGTGATTGGGTGGATCCGTCAACGCCACTGGCGGAGAAGTTCGCGGGATTCGTTTCGCACTATGCGGTGAACAAGTTGAATGATGTCGCGGGTTCGCAACTGCAGGCCGCACGTACGCAGATTTCCAAGGTACTCAATACTTGGGACAATCTGCCTTCCAAGGTTTCCTCGCTCTTGTGGGATCAAATTGGCGCCGTGGGACTAGCTGACCTGGAACCCTGGCTGCGTAAAGTGGCATCGAGCGACAGCGCTTCGATCAAAGAAGATATCAAAGCTGCGTTGGGCACTCCGCTGTTCTTCTCAACCTCGATCGGAGCGTGGCTCAACACTGCACTGGAAGGAAAGCTGCTCGACGCAGCGCTGAAGTCCAGCGCAGCGGCAACCGTAAAAGATATTGCCAAGAAGACCTTGGCAGTTCTCGACGGCGACGTGATCCAGCAACTGGTCGACTTCGCCAATGAGCACTTCGCGATCGACAAGATCAAGCAGGCCGTCGCGCTGACCGATCCTTCAAAGCTCGAACCCTGGGTTGCCTCAAAGCTCAGCGAGTTCATCGGCGCGAAGATCGATCTGAAGGGGCTGGAACAAGTCCGCAAGACGCTGTTCACGATGCTCGACAAAGCACAGGATCTCTACGATGCGGCGTTGAAGTCGCTGAACAAGACTTACGGATTCGCCTTCCACTTCGAATACGCGCAAGCAACCACCAAAACCGCGCTGTTCGACGCGGAATTCGACTTCGCGGTCAACCCCGCACTGGGGACATTCGTGCGCGCGGCAATCGATGGCGACTGGACATCGATGCTGCTGCATCCGATGTCCGGCATCGCGCTGCGGGGCGCTGTGCTCACTCACGGCATCAAGCGAACGAGTGCGGTGGAAGTCACACTGCCATACTTCAACAGTCGCATCGACCGGATCAATGAGTCCCTTGCAAAGCTGACTGTAGTGGACGACGGGGGCAGGGTACTGCTCTACGATTTGAAGGCCAAAGACTCTATCAAGGCGCGCAACAAGTGGCAGAGTGCGCTCACGATCACGGGCAAGATTGGCGCGACTGCGGCTGGGGTGCGCAACTTCGGTTCCGCCGAAGACTCCGACGAAGCGTTCCGTTACTCGTACTCCTTCCGCATCGCGGCGCGAGATGTCCGCACGATGCAACTCGAGAATCGCATCCAGCCCTTGGTGAAAGATCTCTTTCCGAAAGCCTTTCAGGAGACCTCGCTGCATGAGTGGAGCCTCGATCTCGACAAAGCGGCGGACGATGTCGAACGGCAATCGGGTGGCATTGTGAATGGAACCGGTAAGCTGGGCGATGTGCTGGCCTCGCTCGAAGTAGTGGCGCCCGGGCGTGCGGTTGCCGCTTGGCTGAAGGCTCCGGCGGACAAGAATTCCGATGCGGGTATCGAGATCTATCGGGCCCTGTCGGCGAACATTCAAACGCAGTTGCGCAGGCTGATTCCGCTGGTTTTCTTTACCGACATGAAGGTCTACGATGATTCGAGAGTCAGCGCCCCATTTCTGATCTACCCTTGCCTGCCGATTCTCCGCGATCCCCGCAAGGGCTTTTATGGCGACGTCGATGCTCCAGGAATCCTGGCGCTTGTGAACGATCCAGACACGCGGTTGCGCTTCGGTTCCGTGGTTGGCAAAGTGCATGCGATGCTGGTCGATATCGGCAGCAAGAAGGCGGATTTATACGATCCTGCAAACAAAACTGCCATGGATTCGCTGCTGCGGGCAGCGGCGACATCGCCGGTTCTCGGCGGCCTGCTGTTTAAAGAATCGGAGGCCGTGAAGTGTTCGATCGAGGCTTCATTGGCGCTTGCCGAGTTTACGGAGAAATCGGCCAGTGAACCAGAAAAGGCGCTGGAAGCGCTCGCAACCTTCGGGGAGAAGCTTACCGAGACCTTCAATAGCAAGCTGTCAACCCTTCCGGGTCCGGCAATGCGGCAGTTGGGGACGGTCGTCTTTCTAGAAGCGTCGCGGGCGTTCGATCCGGAGTTGGCAAAGTCCACGCCGGTCGCTCGACTGGTGGTTACGCTACTGCGCAATTCGGCTGATAACAGTGCCGCGATGAAAGCCTACGTCAACGATGGAGAGGAACCGAATCTTAAGCTGATCGCCATGCAGCAGCCGATTGTTGCGTTCTGATTGGACGGAGAAGTGCTAGAGTCTAGCATCTAGAAAAGCTAGAAAAGCTAGAAAAGATATCGGACATTACTATTATGGGCTTGGTGGATGTTGTATTTGTGCTATCCATCCAATGTGCGCGCCTTCGCCTTCTTCGGCGGCCAACCGCGCACGATCGCACTCAGCGGGCGTCATCGGCTCGCCGAACTCGAACAAATCCTTTACTTTTTCCCACTGCTGGGGGTCCATTTGTCCTATGTCTACGAAATAAACTCGCGGATCAATTGATTCACCAGCTTCGGCTTTTCGGCCACGATCCAATGCGACGCGTCAGGGACGCGTACGAGGTCGAGGTCGGGCACGAAGTCCGCGAGTCCTTCGATGTTGCCGGGAGTTAGAGCGTTATCGAGCATACCCCAGATTACACGCGTGCGCACCCTGACCTGCATCGCCGCCGGGTCCAACGGAGTCATCGGCGCGACCGCGCCATCCAAAGCAGGAGGCTTTACGCGCATCGCGCGATAGTAGTTTAGCCCTCCGGTCATCGCGCCGGGCTGCGACCACGCCTCCACATATTTCGCAACATCGTCTTTGGATCGACGTTGCAAAGCGGCTTCTTTGAGCATCCTGAAGTTCGCGAACGAAACGATATCCTCTGCTTCAGGGCTCTGAAACAATCTCATATACTGGCTCGCCCGCTGCTGTTTGGGATTGGTCAGAAGCTCGCGCACGAACACCGCCGGATGCGGTGAGTTCAGAATGATGAGGTTCGCAAGTAGTTCCGGATACTGGATGGCGAAGGCCCAAGCTACTGCGCCTCCCCAGTCGTGGGCGACGAGCGTGAACGGTTCACTGGTGAGCGTGGCGGCAAGCGCGCGGATGTCTTCGACGAGATGTTTGGATTTGTAGGCGTCGATTTCCTGCGGTTTCGAGGACAGATTGTAGCCGCGCAGGTCGATGGCGACTGCGTGGTGGTCGCGTCCAAGGTCCGCGAGTTGGGCGTGCCATTCGTACCAGAATTCGGGGAAGCCGTGGACGAACAAGACGAGCTTGCCGGATCCCTCTTCGACGTAGTGAAGCTGGATGCCGTTCACGTCGGCGTAACAATGGAGCAGTGGCATTGCTGCCATGATATCGCCAGATTGGATTCCTGCGACCGAGGGGGGAGGCTTGGCCCGTTTGGCAATCGCGCGAATTCTTGTCCGGCGCGACTGGAGACCGACGCTTGAAATATTCCGCGAGCGGCGGTCGCCGGTGGGTCCTCCATTGATCCGGTGGAACGGTTCGCTAGCGGCTTGGGCCTGGGTGCGGATCCGTTTCTTTGGTGAAGGCCTTTGCCAACCGAGCGACCTTGGGCAACGAACTGAAAGTGGACGTGGAAGCGGACATACAACCGGACGTGGTGGAGGTCGTTGAAGGGGTAGTGTTGTTTTAAGTTACGTGATAGCATCAGATAGAGGAGAAGAAGCGGAAACATGAAACCGGCCATCGATCCTCCGGATAGGAACGAATATCAGACCAGCATGGATCCGCTTCAGATTGGATCTGGATGCCGGTTTCGGCGGGAGTTGACCGATCTGGCGGTGGAACTTTCCCGAAAATCCGAGGGGTTTCGCCGGAGCCTGCCGGAATCGATCCTGGGCAACCTGGCGGATCTGGTGCGCGCGATGAACTGCTATTATTCGAACCTCATTGAGGGCCACGATACCCATCCGATCGACATTGAACGTGCCCTTCAGAACGACTACTCCGCGGACGCCCGCAGGCGCGATTTGCAGTTGGAAGCCAAGGCCTATATCAAGGTGCAACACTGGATCGATCAAGGCGGCTTGGCGGGTCGCAAGGCATTGACGGCGGACGGGATACGCGAGATCCATCGGATGTTTTGCGCCAATTTGCCGGAGGATTTGTTGTGGTCTGGTGCGGACAACGGCGAACGCGTTGCGCTGACGCCGGGGAAATGGCGATTGCAGGATGTGCAGGTGGGGCGGCATATTGCGATCAGTCCGGGGGCGGTTCCGCGGTTTATGGACCGCTTTGAGCAGGCTTATTGCCTGCCTGAGGGGATCACGGAGTCGATTTTGTCGATGGCGGCGATCCACCACCGTTTTGTCTGGATCCACCCGTTTCTCGATGGAAACGGGCGCGTGGCGCGGCTGATATCCCACGCTTTGCTACGGGACGTTCTCGACACCGGCGCGGTGTGGTCAGTAGCACGGGGCTTGGCGCGCAAAGTGACGGAATACAAGGCGCTGCTGGCCAATTGCGATCTGCCGCGTCGCAACGATCTGGACGGCCGGGGATCGCTGAGCGAAGAAGCACTAGTGGCGTTTACGCGGTTCTTTCTGACGGTTTGCATCGATCAGGTGGATTTTATGGAGAAGCTCGCGCGTCCGTCGGAGTTGCGGGTACGGATCATGGTTTGGGCGGAGGAGGAAGCGCGGCTTGGGCGGCTGCCGCCGAAGTCGGGGCGGGTTTTGGAGGCGATCCTGTATCGCGGGGAGTTGCCGCGCGGGGAGGTGGAACAGGTGGTGGGGGCGGGTGAACGGCAAGCGCGCAGGATTACGTCCGCATTGCTGGAAAAGGGTGTACTGCGGTCAGAAAGTACGAGGGCGCCGCTGACGTTGGCGTTTCCGGCGAGGTTGGCGGGTCGGTGGATGCCGGGGCTGTTTCCAGACAAAGTGGATGAGGACTGAGCTAGCCGAAGAGAGCGAATAGAAGGCCGGTCACCACCGACTGATTGGGGTCGCGTGGATCGTAGTGAATCACAAGGGTATCCCTCTTGGAATACTGTTTTCGTTGTTGCTCCGCCCAGCGTTCGGCTACATGGCGGTGCTGCATGTCAAAGCGATAGACGACCTCCACGCGGTACCGGTGCACGTTCCGACCCGGTGAATCCGTTGTCATCGAGACTTTGGAAGAGATCACGGTGGCTTTGGTTTTGGGCCAGCGCCGGGCCCGGCGGGCTTTTGACATCGGCCAGCCCGTGAAGACGAGCAGCAGTGCACCCACTGCCGAGAGAACCAGCCCATCTTGCGGCGTATTCATTGCAGCATGATATCGAATCTTTGGATTCGGAGCCCGGCAACTGAAGACCGGGTAAAGAACCCCCTCCCGGAAGCCGATGAATCGAGTAGGATGATTCGGCTATCGGACTACGTCTTTCAGCGCCTCCGTGAGTGGGGTGTCAAACATTGCTTTCTCGTCACCGGCGGGGGAGCTATGTTTCTCAATGACTCGCTGGCGACCACAGAGGGCATCACGGCCATCTGCAACCACCACGAACAGGCCTGCGCGATGGCGGCGGAAGTTTACGCGCGCGTCACCGGCAAGACGGGAGTCATCAACGTCACCGCCGGGCCGGGAGGCATCAATGCGCTCAACGGCGTCTTTGGGGCTTGGACGGATTCGATTCCCATGCTGGTGCTGTCTGGGCAAGTGAAGCGCCAGACGCTGATGGCCGCGCAGGGCATCCGCGATCTGCGGCAGTTGGGCGATCAGGAAGCCGATATTGTCGCGATGGCCAAGGGCATCACCAAGTATGCGCAACTGATCACGGATCCGAGCTCGATCCGCTATCACCTTGAAAAGGCTTGGCATTTGGCGGCGACGGGGCGGCCTGGGCCGGTGTGGCTGGACATCCCGGTGGATGTGCAAAGTGCGATGATCGACCCGGCAAAGCTGTGGGGATTTACCCCTCCCTCTGCCGTGAATACGAATCTTGTGGAGCTTGTCCGGCAGGCTTTGGACCGGATCCGCGCGTCGAAGCGTCCGGTCATTCTGGCGGGAACTGGCGTCCGGCTGGGACATGCTACCGAGGTGTTTCAGCGCGTCATCGAGAAGCTGGGGATCCCGGTCACCACGGCGTGGACGCACGATCTGCTTGCTTCCGATCATCCGCTGCATTGCGGGCGTCCGGGGACGATCGGCAACCGGCCGGGTAATTTCACCGTGCAAAATGCCGATACATTGTTGATTCTGGGCAGTCGGCTGAACATTCGTCAAGTGAGTTACAACTGGCCGGCGTTTGCGCGTGCTGCTTACAAGATTTGGGTGGATGTCGATGCCGCGGAACTGCGCAAGCCGACGGTGAAGCCAGATCTGCCAGTGCATGCCGATGTCCGCGAGTTTTTGGATGAGATGGAGCGCCAGATCGACGCTTCACCGAAATTGCCAGATTATTCAGAATGGATTTCCTGGTGCAAAAAACGCGTTGAGAAATATCCGGCGCTTTATGGCAAAGAGGCCTCGAGCAATGGGCGCCTGAATCCCTATGTGTTTGTGGATGAGCTGTTCCGGCGCTTGGCAGCGGACGACGTCGTGGTTTGCGGCAACGCCACCGCTTGCATCGTGCCGTACCAGACGGCGAAACTGCAGGCAGGACAACGACTGATCAGCAATTCCGGGTCGGCGTCGATGGGGCACGATTTGCCTGCCGCGATTGGTGCTGCGGTGGCGCGAGCCTCGTGTGAAAACAAGCGGGTGATCTGTCTTGCGGGAGATGGCAGCATCCAGTTGAATATTCAGGAACTGCAGACGATTGCGCATCATCGGATGGCTATCAAGATCTTTGTCTTGAACAACGATGGCTACCTGTCGATTCGCACGACGCAAGAGAATTTCTTCAAGAAGATGCTGGGTGAGGGTCCACGGTCTGGGGTCTCGTTTCCGAATATTCTGCGGATTGCGGCGGCTTACGATATCCCGTCGGTGCGGATCGATCCCGAGAATTGCGACTTCGAGACCGCGCGTGCGCTCGCCTCTGAGGGTCCGATGGTGTGCGAGGTGATGCTCGATCCGCTGCAGAAGTTTGAGCCTCGGCTGGCGGCGCGCAAGCTCGCGGACGGGCGGCTCACTTCTCCACCGTTGGAGGACATGTTCCCGTTTCTCGAACGCGAGGAATTCTCTGAAAACCTGTTGATTCCTGCGTGGAGCGGTGAGTAAGTGAACTTTTTGGCCGCGGATCTGACCGGCACGCTGCTGGGGGTTCTGCTGTTTGCGCCGTTGATGGTGGCTCCTGGATATGTGATGGCTTGGCTGGCGGATGTCCGGGGATTTCGCAATGAACCGCTGTTGTGGCGGATTTTGTGGGCGCTGCCTTTATCGGCGTTCGCGATGCCGATCGTCGCGTTTTTGGTGGGCGCATCGCTCGGGATGCCGTTACTGTGGGCGGTCTATGCCGCCGCGATCTTGGGCGCGCTATCGATTCGTAGGACGACGGTTGCCTGTGCGATCCCGAAATGGCTGTGGATTTCGGCCGCCGTCTGGCTGATGGTGACCGTGCTTTCGGGTATCGATCTGCCGTGGGGCGATCGCCTGTACGCGCCTGTGCTGATCTACGATCACAATCTGCGCACGGCGCTCATCGATGGTATTTCCCGCAGCGGGCTGCCCGCCGTCAACGCGCTCTTTCATCCCGGCCAGGATGTCCTGCTGCGTTACCACTACCTCTGGTTCATTCCCATCAGCCTCGTCGAACAGATGGGAGGCGCGCTCGTCACGTCGCGCCACGCCTTGCTCGCCAGCGCCGTGTGGTGCGGGTGGAGCTTGGTCGCAACATCCCTACTCTTTCTTCGCTATTTCCTCGGAAAGAACGCTTTGGGCAGGCTCGGGATTTGGACCACCACAGTCCTCACCGCCGCCGGGCTCGACATCATCCCCGCCTTCATCGGCGGCGTCGCCTTCATGATTTCCGGCAAGGGTTGGATCGCGCCGTCGGCGGAATGGGGGTCGAATACGGTGACATCGCTGCCGCACGCGGCGCTGTTCGAAACGCATCATATGGCTGCGGCGATCGCTTGTTGCTTGGGATTCCTGCTGCTACAGAAACCGACCACCAGAGCGATGGCTTTGGCGGCGTTGTGCTTTGCGTCCGCGCCGGGGCTTTCGATCTACGTGGCGTTGGCGTTTGCGGTGTCGGCTGTGGCAATCATCGCCGCCTCGGTGCTGCGTCGAGACTTTGCGGCCACGCGGGCGTGGATGGGGACTGGCATCGCGGCATCGATTGTTTGCTTGCCCTATCTCCTGGTACTCGCGCGATCCAATGGAGGCTCAGGCGGCGGATCATTTGTTCGGTTCGAGGTCCGGCAGTTTTTCGGAGTGCTGCCGTTGCCTCAATTGGCGGCTTCGTTGGTGAATTTGACGATGCTGCCGCTGCATTATTTGATTGAAGCGGGCGTTGTGGCGATCGCTGGGGTGCTGTTCTGGAAGCGCTATCGCCGACATCGCGACATTGTGTTTCTGGTCGCGATTCCTATGTTGATCGCATCGTTCTTGCGATCCGGAGTGATCGCAAACAACGATTTGGGCTGGCGCGCGCCGCTGATGCCGCAGTTTTTGGTACTCACTTGTTTCGCCGCGCCCATGCTGGCGCTGTTGCTCCGCACGTCGCGTAAGGGTGGGGGATTCCGACTGTTGCGCGCGGCGCTCGCGCTGGGGTTCCTTGGCCTTGCTTGGGATTTTTACATCATGCGCGCCTACATTCCGCTGGCGGATCACGATGCCGCGCCGCTTGCCAAATGGTTGCAGCCGCAGCCGGGGCGCAGGAATCATGATCTGCGACTGGTCTACGAAACGCTCGCAGCGACGCTGCCGCGGAAGGCCGTCGTGCAAGGAAATCCGAACGTGTGGGATCAGATGTATTTAGGTGCGTACGCGCAGCGCCAAGCGGCGTCTTTTGGAGCGGATTGTGGCTCGCAGATGGGCGGGGATCCGGCGGCGTGCAAGGCGATGCATGGACAATTGCTGCCGGCATTCAATGAAACCACGGGTGCGCCTCCCGATGTGGTCTGCGCGGCCTGGGGGATTGACGCGATGGTGGTGGTGGAGGATGATGCGCTTTGGAAGCGACGGAGTGAGGCTTTTGCTGGCCGGGATCCGCTGGTGCGGACGCCGTTTGCGGAGGCCTATGCTTGCGGAAACGCCGCGAGACGCAACATCGCCATTCGAGACCATGAGCAGTAGTCGATATTTATCGATATTTATGTAATACACTCTTTGCGATGTAAGCGGCAAAAACTCCAATGTGATGTTCGAATTGGGCAAGCGTCTGGCATTCGATAAACCAACCGTGATCATCAAGGATGACAAAGACAGACTGCTCCTTCGACACCGGGGTCATTGAGCATCTCAACTATCCTCGTGATATGAGGTTCGCGCGAATGGTTGACTTCAAAAGTCGACTTGCCGCCAAAGTGAGCAGCACCTATACGGCAGCCGTGAATGATCCTGCCCATTCCCCGTTTCTGAAGAGTTTTGGGCAGTTCCAGGTGGCATCGTTGACTCAGACCGAGGTGTCACCGGAGAAGCAGGTCTGACCGTTTAGGTCCTCCGGAATGACCGTGTCCCAGCAACTGTCGGCGATTCACCTCCTGTTGAGGTTCGAAGGGTAGCAGAGATCTGTCAACAACTGGCAATGTATCCGGTTGATGTCGTTGACAACCGAAGATGCTCGATATGATAGCTGGAATGACTTCGTTGTCGAAGAACGCAGTCATGCGGGCTTTACTTGTGCTCAGACATCAGCGAAGCAATGCGATGTGAGCAGCGCGGGCTGCCAAGGCGTCTGGGTCACGCCGTGTTTGCTATCCTGAGAAAGAAGTCTACACACCTCTGGTCGTACAAACCCCTTGAAAGTCGGATTCGTCAGTCTCGGTTGTCCCAAGAACCTCGTCGATACGGAAGTTATGATGGGTCAGCTCGCTGCGAGCGGCCACGAACTCACTCCGTCGCCCGAGGAAGCCGATGTTATCGTCGTCAATACCTGTAGCTTTATCGATCCCGCCAAGCAGGAATCGATCGACACCATCATCGAGATGGGCCGCTACAAGCAAACTGGACGCGCGCAGAAACTGATCGTCGCCGGATGCATGGTGGAACGCTACCGCGCACAGATACAGGATCAGCTCCCCGAAGTCGACGCCCTTATCGGCACCAATGAACTCGACAAGATTGTGGGACTGGTCAACGGCAACGCCGCAGGCGTCGAGATTACCGACCCCTATCTTTATCACGACATGACGCCGCGCGTGTTCACCACGCCGCGCCACTTCGCTTACATCAAGATCTCCGAGGGATGCGATCATCCCTGCACCTTCTGCGTGATCCCGCAGTATCGCGGCAAGATGCGCAGCCGCCGTTTCGAATCGGTGCTGGCCGAAGCGCAACGCATGTTTGAACAAGGCGTCCGCGAGATCAATCTCATCGGGCAGGACACAACGGCTTACGGCGAAGATCTCGGCATGCGCGACGGCTTGGCCACGCTCATGGCCGGACTCGCACAGCTCGAAACCCCGATGCAGAAGTGGGTGCGCTTCCTGTATTGTTATCCGAACCGGATCACGCCCAAGCTGCTCGAAACCATCGCCGAACATAAAGATCTGGTGAAGTATATCGACATGCCGTTGCAGCATGCGTCAGGCAATGTTCTGAAGCGCATGAAGCGTGGCTCGAATGGCGATTTCTTTTTGAAGATTCTGGAAAAGATCCGCAAGACGATTCCGGGCGTCACGATTCGCACGAGCATGATCGTCGGCTTTCCTGGCGAATCCGAGACCGATTTCGAAGAGCTCGCGCAGTTCACAGAAGCCGCGCAGTTCGACCGTTTGGGCGTCTTTTCCTATTCGGATGAAGACACCAGCAAGAGCTACGAACTCGATGCCAAAGTGGATGCACGCACGATCTACAATCGCAAACGCCGTTTGATGGCCGTGCAACGCAAGATTTCGAAGAAGCGCAACAAGGCGCTGATTGGGCGCGAGTTGCAGGTGCTGGTGGAAGGTCCTTCAGCCGATACCGACCTGCTTTGGCAGGGGCGGCTGACGTCGCAGGCTCCAGAGATTGACGGCATCGTTTACCTCAATGATTTCGGACCCGCGGTGCCGAAGCCCGGCGAAATTCGACGCGTGCGCATCACAGAAGCGCATGATTACGACTTGGTTGGCGAACTGATCGACGCCAGCGAACCGGGCTTCCGCACACCGAAGGCTTCCGGAACGCTGATTCAGATCGTGCCGATGAACCGCGAGCAAACCGCGCCTCTGAGCCGATAGAATACCCTCTGAACGATGAAGATCCCTTGCCCCATTTGCAAGAAAACTGTTGATTTGAAAGGTCCTTTCATGCCCTTTTGCAGCGAGCGCTGCAAGACGATTGACTTGGGCAACTGGGCGACCGAGAAATACGTCATTTCCGAACCGTTGCGCCCGGAAGATCTCGAAGGTCTGATCGGCGATACGGCGGAAAAGGTCTGAAGTGAAGGCTCGTCTCGCTGAAGTTTTCGCGACGTGGTTCGGATGCGGCTATTCTCCCTTTGCCCCCGGCACAATCGGATCGTTGGGCGCACTGCTTCCCGCAATGTTCATCGCCCATCGTCACTTCTGGCCGCCTTGGTTTTTCGGTGCGTTGGGAATCGCGATTATCCCGCTGGCGATCTGGTCCGCCGATGTCACAGCCAAGGCGCGCGATCGTAAAGATCCGGGTTTGGTGGTGATCGACGAAGTTGTCGGCCAATGGATCACGATTGCAGGATTTTCCGGCGCAGGCTTCCATCAGATCGATTGGAAGGGCTGGCTGCTGGCCTTTCTGCTCTTCCGCATGTTCGACATTTGGAAGCCTTATCCAGCACGTCAACTGGAAGCTTTGCCCGGCGGCACGGGCATTGTAGCCGATGACGCGATGGCGGGCATTTATGGCGCGATTGTCTTGTATGCGCTAGGCTGGTTGCAACTCTACTAGGATTTCTATGGCAGCAACACGAAAAAACACAGATCCACTGACTCCGCGCATTATGGAAGTGAATCCACCGGCTTGTATTCCGGGCGGTGAGTTTCGCATCCGAGGGGCGGCCTTGACGACTCGCGCGGAGCGTCCGTTTGTGAGCTTTGGCGAGGTTCCGGCTCATCTTGTTGTGGGTTCGAGTTCGTATGTGGTGGTTCGCGTTCCCGAAGGCGCGGCTTCGGCCGGCGAGTTGGTGATCGACAACCGCGAGCGGACGAGCGAGCCTTACGTTTGCGATATCGGCGTCCAGATTGCGGATGGCTTGCATCCGGTAACCAGCCCGGCCGTGGATTCGATGGGCAATATTTATGCGACTCTCAGCGGATCGCGCGGGCAGAAGACGCCAGTCGCTATTTACAAGGTCGATCTCAACTATTCGATGCGACCGTTCGTTCCCGATCTGATGAACGCCACCGGACTGGCCTTCGATCGCAACGGCACGATGTATGTTTCGAGCCGCTACGATGGCATGGTTTATCAAGTGACCCCTAGCGGCACGATGTCGGTGTTTGTGGAAGGCATGGGCGTCGCGACGGGCATGACCTTCGACGGCGAGGGCAACCTCTATGTTGGCGATCGCTCAGGCACGATCTTCAAGGTCTCGCCAGATCGGCAGATCTTTGTTTTCGCAACGATGGAACAGTCGATTTCGGCGTATCATCTGGCATTCGGTCCAGATGGGTATTTGTATGTGACCGGCCCCACGACGTCGAGCTTCGATTCAGTGCACCGTGTTTCGCCTGCTGGTGAAGTGGAGATCTTCTACCGCGGCCTGGGGCGTCCCCAAGGGCTGGCGTTCGACGCGGATGGGCGCTTGTATGTGGCCGGATCGTTCAGCGGCAGCCGTGGCGTGGTGCGCATCGATGAGGGGCGCAAGGCGGAGTTGTTTGTGTCGGGTCCGAACATTGTGGGGTTGGCGTTCTCGCCTTCGCGTGCGATGATTGTGGCGACGAACAACGCGCTGTTCCGGTTGGATGTGCATTTGGGTCCGCTGCAGCTCTGGTAGCGTTTCACGACAGATTTCGAGCGGAGGAACCGATCGAAAAGCCACGCCCGCTACATGCTTGTGCCCTCGCCTGGAGTTTCCGGCGGTTGCGGAAGTTGCACCAGCCGCTCAGGCGCCCGTGGAAACGGGCTCTTTCTTCGGAAAGAGCAGAGACAACACGATAGACAGCCCCAGAACGCCACCGATGATTCCAAGCGAAACGCTGGTCGGAAAGTGGCCCGCAAAAGCCTGATTGAGCCACGCCATCTTCAATCCGATGAAGATGAGAATGATCGCCAGACCATACTTCAACAAATGGAAACGGTGCACTGCGCCCGCGAGCATGAAGTACATCGAACGCAGTCCGAGAATCGCGAAGATGTTCGACGTGTAGACGATCAGCGGCTCACGAGTGAGGGCGAAGATGGCAGGTACGCTATCGACTGCGAAGACGATATCGCTGGCTTCGAGCAACACCAGCGTGAGAAACAGCGGAGTCGCGACGCGCTTGCCCTGATCTTCGATGAAGAACTTCGGTCCGTAGAGTTGCGCACTGACAGGCATGAACTTTCGCAGCCATTGCAAAAGCGTATTGTGTTCGAGATCGGGTTGGTCGTCGTCTTTCGTGAACAGCATTTTCACTCCGGTAAAAACGAGGAAGCCGCCAAACAGCCAGATCACCCACGTATAGCCCAGTAGCAGGCTTCCCAGCGCGATGAAGATCGAACGGAAGACGATCGCGCCCAGAATGCCATAGAACAGCACGCGATGCTGGTATTGCGTGGGAATGCGGAAGTAAGCAAACACCAGCACGAAGACAAACATGTTGTCGACAGAGAGCGTCTGTTCCACCACGTAGCCGCTGAGGAATTCGAGCGCGGCTTCTTTCGCCTCAAGTGCCGCATCGAAGCCGGGAATCGCTTGCAGGCGTGGATCCTGCGCGAATTTCCACAAGGCGAATCGATAGAACGCGAAGTTGAACATCGCGGCAAGAGACATCCACGCGAACGTGGCTCGCAGTGCTTCGCGAAATCCGATGACGTGCGCTTTACGATTGAAGACGCCGAGGTCGAGCACCAGCAACACGATCACGAAAACCGTGAAGGCGAGATAGAACCACCAATACTCGTTGAAGGGGAACAGCGCAATGTTGGGATTCAAGTTCGCTCGCAGACTCCTACTTCTTGAATAGCACGCGGCAAGGCTTAGCCCGATGATTGCTTCTGTTTTGTCTCAAGCCATGTTTTGAAACGTTGCATCCACTTGTCGAGAATCGGGATGCGCACACCGATCAGGTGCAGGCCCAGCAGCAGTATGGGAACTCCGGGAATGATCGGAAGAAAGATTCCCGCAATGCCAACCAGGACACAGACAGCACCGGCGATGAGCATCGCTATGGTCTTTGCCTTCTCTCTCACACTTGTAGAGACGACAGAAACAGGTGTCAAGGTTCAACGGAAAAGAGAAAAGGCCGCCAATACAGGCGGCCCTTCGCTTCTTGGACTGCAGTTTCGGAAACTCGCTGGCGCGAGCGCCCCGGTTACTTCTTCTTCTTTGCCGGTGCGGCCTTCTTAACGGCCTTCTTGACTGCCTTCTTCGTTGCGTTCTTCATTTGAGTAATTCTCCCTTACATCAAGTCTTACGCCTCTCTTGCGAGAAAGCGCAGTGTGATCCATATATAAGATTCTTTGGAGCGAATGTCAAGAGAAAAATGCAGGGCACATGCGAGTAGCCGTCGAACATTCCAAGCCCCGCATGTTCCAGAAACATTCACGCCTCGCCGTGTTTGAGAATGCGTCGATCGTCAGAGCCAATATTCATGCGGGTTTGACGTGATTCGCGGTCACACGTAGAGTCTCTTTACACGCGCATGGATGCCGCACAAGACGCTATAAGAAATCGTACCCGCAAGCTTGGCAATCTGCTGCGCATCGATCGAAGCCTCGCCTTCGCTGCCGATCAGAATCACACTCGCGCCGATTTCCACAGCCGGACAATCGGTGATGTCGACCGTGGTCAAATCCATCGACACGGCACCCACCACAGGAGCATAGCAACCGCCAACGATCACACGCCCGCGGCCTCCCAGTCGATGCGGGATACCGTCCGCATAGCCCGCCGCTAGTATCGCCAGACGCGTCGCCTGCTTGGTCACATGCATCCCGCCATAACCGATTCGCTCGCCGGCCGGAACATCCTTCACTGCAAGCACCGCCGCCTTCCACGTTAGCGCCGGCTTCACATGCAACGACAGTGCCGGCGCACGCTCGCCGCGTGCGGGCGAGACGAAGCCGTAAATCGCATGGCCCGGCCTCACCAGATTTCCAAACCCCGCGCCGCGCGCATAACCAATTGGATTCGTGCTCGCCATATGCACATACTTCGGATGAATGCCCGCCTCCGCCAGCGACCCATGTATCGCTTTAAACCGCGCAACCTGCTCTTCGGTCTGCGGCGAATCGAAGTCGGCCGACGATGCGAAATGAGTCATCAGGCCTTCCATAAAAACCGCTCCCTCTCTTTGCGCTCCCACGATCGCCGCGGCGATTTCGCTGGCAGCGGCGCGTGTTCCGAGACGGCCCATGCCGGTATCCACTTTCAGATGAAACGCCAGCGGCCTTGCACCGCCTGCCCCGCGAGCGATCGCCCCCCACTCGCCAATGCCCGCCAAGTCATGAATCACCGGCGTGAGATCGTGCTCCGCCAGCACCCAACGTTCGAACGGAAGAAAATCCGCCATCACCAGGATTCGCGATTGGCATCCCGACTCGCGTAACGCTACGCCCTCTTCGGCATTGCTTACCGCCAACCATTTTGCGCCCTCGGCTTCGAGCACATGCGAAACCGCAACGGCGCCATGCCGGTAAGCGTCGGCCTTCACCACCGGCATCACTTCCACCGAAGGTCCGGCGATCCGGCGGACTTCGCGAAAGTTCATCGCAATCTGTCGACGCGAAACTTCGACCCACGAACGATGGGCTGCTTGTTGACTCATCTAGTACGAAGGTATCAGCACGTTTGGGTGGCAAAAGAGAGCATTCCATAGGACTCCCAAATGCAACTTCCGGCCCAGCCGTTCCAGCAGCCCATTCGGTCACCATGGATCTACGAACTTCTCTACTTCTATCTTGGGTATCGTTGCACTCCATTCACGCTCGCCGCATGGACACCGGCGAGCGTTTTTCTTTGGATCGTAGGACTACACCTCGCCCGAAGCCGGGAGTAGAGTACCACCTCACAGGCGGTTCCCTAGAACTCAAAAATCCAACGAATAGGCTGGGTCAACACACGAGATCAACAGGCAATATGGATTCAACCAGGCGAGACGATCTCCTCCTCTCGCCGCCAACGACAACAGCAAGACAGTTTCGTTGCTTTTTCTCCTAGTTGCTTTACCGCTCGCCTCACCAATGCTCAGGTCCGGCGAGCTTCTCTTTTCGTATCGCGACTATAGAAGACTCCCCGACTGGTCGATTAGTAGTTTGCCATACTGGGATAGGAAGCTCGCTTCCTTCGGGCTCACCGTCCCACAAGGTCGACCTCATAATTCCATGGAAAAGAAACACTTTCAGCCAGCCAACATCGCAGTTTTCGGTCTCGGATACGTCGGATGCGTCACAGCCGCCTGCTTCGCGAAATTGGGACATACCGTCGTTGGTGTAGACCGCGACGAACACAAGGTGCAGGACGTCAACACGGGCCGTGCACCGTTTTACGAGCCGGGTCTGCAAGAGATCGTAAACGAGGCGGTCGCCAGCAAGCTGCTTTCGGCGACGCCCTCCACCGAAGATGCTCTCAGCAACGCAGATGTGGCGTTGATCTGCGTCGGCACACCTTCGGAACGCAATGGAAACCTTGGCCTCGATCAGTTGCGCCGCGTCATTGAAGAGATTGCCGAACATCTTGAGGGCCGCACCAAGCCGCTGATCATTGCGATCCGGTCCACCGTGTTTCCCGGTACGTGCGAAGAGATTGTCATTCCCCGCCTAGCGGCGGCTTCGGGCGTGTATGTGGTTTCGAATCCGGAGTTTCTGCGCGAAGGCGCGGCTGTCAAAGACTTCCTCGAACCCTCGCTGGTGGTCGTTGGCGGATATGATCGCAAGTCTGTGGAGTTCGTCGCTGACCTCTATTCGCCGCTCCCTGGCAATCCCTGCATGGTCTCATTGCGCACTGCGGAAATGATCAAGTACGCCTGCAATGCCTTCCACGCGGTCAAGGTCGCCTTTGCAAACGAAATCGGTGCCCTTGCCACCAAACTCGAAGTTGATCCGGCAGAGGTCATGGATACGCTCTGTCGGGACCACAAGCTGAATGTTTCGGCTGCTTACCTGAAACCCGGCTTCGCCTTCGGCGGATCGTGCCTGCCGAAAGATCTGCGCGCCATGAACTATCGCGCGTCGCGTCTCGATGTGAGTATCCCGATGCTGGCCAACACCTTGCCCTCCAACGAGGCGCATCTCGAACGCGCTGTACAACGCGTACTCGACCTGCCCGGCCGCATTGGTATCTTCGGTCTCGCCTTCAAAGAGAATACCGACGATCTCCGCGAGAGCCCCGTTGTGACGATGCTCGAACACCTGATCGGCAAGGGCCGTGAGATCCGCGTGTTCGATCCGCATATCCAGATGGACAAGATCTACGGCGCGAACAAGAACTTTATTCTCAACGCGATCCCCCATATCGGACGTCTATTGGTGAATGACATTTCCGAACTCTCCGATTGGGCCACCCACATCGTGGTGACACAGAAACCGAATGCGGAAACCACCCAGCAGCTTTTGGCCATGGGCCTGCCAATCGTCGATGTCGCAGGAACCGGGATCGAAGCGCTGGCGTCGGCGGCTGTCGGACAACCAGCCAAGAAGTAAGTGCTGGTCGTAGTTCCAGGAACGTGGTGGCGGTCCAAGCCTGTTTGGGCCGCCACTTACCATCTGGAAAGCAAACCCATGCAGCGAGTTGCTACCATCTTCGGCGGTGTCGAACCGCAGCTTTTTGAATGGTCTGGCGAGAACTCCCCTAGAGCCCGCCTAGCCGCCGCTGAAGAACTCGCCAACAGCCTCCGCGGCCAATCTTCCATTCATCTCCTCGGATTCAGCCACGGTGGCAATGTCGCCGCAGAAGCCGCCGCCTCGCTGCCCGAAGGCGCTGTCGAGACCCTTGTCACCATCGCCACCCCTATACTGCAACGGCGCTATCGCCCCTCCCCTGCCCTAAAACATGTCCATCTCTACAGCGACGGCGATCTGATGCAGCGAGGCGGGGGCGAATGGCTCCAACTACCCCGGCTAGGGTCTATCGGATTGGCGAGACGCACTTATCCGGAGGATAACGGCGTAATGAATATCCGGATCGAAGGCCTATCATCCACCGGGGTGAGCGGACGTCACGGAGACATCCTCTGGTGGGATGAAACATGGCTTCGGCTGGAAGAAGCGCTGCGCCTCCTGTCACGGAATATCCCATGATAAGGATATCTCCTACCGCCAAAAACATTCACTAACAACCATCCAACCCCTCATGAAATAGTACTGGCATCCGATAACATGAACATCACTGCGTGAGCGGTGTGTCCAGAGCGTACGAGGCATCGGGCAGATGCGTAACCTCCTATAAACCCAAGGGATATATCGAATCGATGGGGAGCGGTTGCGTAGTAATTTCAATTGTGTTTGATGCGGAATGAATGTTAAACTCGCTCTGGGAGAGAGACAATTCTCACAACAATTGGAGACGAAAACGAATGCATAAATTAGGTCCCAAACAGCTCCTCGCCCTCACCGTTGCCCTAACGATGGGGCAGACATACGCCGCCGCGCCGTCGGCCGTGGGTCTTGCAATGGCGAAGAGCTCAATCCGAATCGATACGAGCAACGTCGCCGGAAACGCTACGCTCCTCAGTGGAAACGTGGTGGAATCGGTAGGCGGTACGAGTGAGCTGCATCTAAGGGGTGGCAGCTTGGTGATGGACACCAACGCGCGGGTCAAGGTATTTGAGAACCGCGCGGAACTGCAGTCTGGAAAGATCCAGATGCAGGGTTCGCAATTGGAGGCCGGCTCGGGCCAGATTCGCGTGATTGCGGATCCTGGTGCTGAGGCGATCCTCGAGCGCAAGAACTCATCGGTTGTGGTGGGTTCGCTGCGTGGTGCCGTTCGCGTGGTCAATCGGGAAGGCGTGTTGCTTGCCAGCCTCAATCCGGGCAACGCGTTGGCCTTCGATGCCGAAGACCAGGGTGGAGCCGGGGCCGGAAGCGGCACGCCCGAGAAGTCGTCCAGCAAGAAGAAGAAAGCTGGTGCGGCGGGAGGTTGGGGTGCGCTTGGCACAGCCACCCAGGTAGCGGTGGTCGCAGGCGTTGCTGCGGCGGTTGTGGTTCCGACCGCTGTGGTCACGACACGCAACACGAAGTCCGTGAGTAGCAGATAGCCCAGCCAAAAGGGGCGCATGATTTGATTCCGCTCAGAAACCGCACGTGAAATCAAAAGGGCTCGGCATTCACCGAGCCCTTCGATTGATCCACAAACCAGCCCCTTGGAGGGACCGATTCTCGCTTACGTAGGCCCGAAGACAGTGAGATCCTGCATCGGGAGTCTACAACTTAGCTACACCGAACTGTTCCAGTGCCACTCGAAACGGCCCCCCTGCGACAGGCTCTGGTCTGTTACGAATGTTCTAACAGGAAGGGCACTTTTCCACTATTCTCTCGAAGCGACTGGCGTGCCGATTTCCACACCGATGACATCGCCTGAGATGACGAGTTCCACTCGACGATTGAGTTGTCGGCCCGGAACGGTGTCGTTGGTTGCGACGGGTTGAGTTTTGCCGAAGCCCCTCGATGTCACCGAGGCTTGTGCCATTCCTTCGCTCGTCAAATAGTCGCGTACAGACGATCCGCGATTTTCAGAGAGGGTCTGGTTGTAGTCGTCGCCACCGACGCTATCGGTATGCCCCTCAATTTCGAGGCGCAATCCCGGATGTCCGGAAACGATACCTGCGACCTTAGCCAGCTTCTCCCTCGCCAACGGCCGAAGTGAAAACTTACCGGTGTCAAAGAGGACATCCGACATGTTCACGATCAGGCCACGTGCCGTATCGCGAGTCTGCAGAATGACGTTGAACTGCCTTAGGAGTTGACTGCGAAGTTGCGCTTTTTCAGCCTCCATCTGCGTCTTCTGCTTGGATGCACCGGCGAGGATGGACTCCGTTGCGGCCCTTTGATCCGCATTCTCACGTTTGAGGCGATCCGCCTCAGCGCCTGCGGTTACAGCGCGAAAGTCGTTCAGCTTCTTGAGCCGGTCCGCTTCGAGATTCGCCGCTGTCATGCGCGAATCCGACTCGCGTCTAGCCCGGTCTGCATCCGCACCGGCAGCCGCAATCTTGGCCTCGTTTTCAAGCCGCAATCGTTCCGCCTCAACAGTCGCTGAAGCCGAGCGAGAATCGGACTCCCGTTTGGCCCGATCCGCGTCCGCGCCGGCAGCCGAGATCTTGGCCTCGTTCTCAACCCGCAGTCGTTCCGCCTCAACACCCGCTGCAGCCAGGCGAGAATCGGACTCCCGTTTGGCCCGATCCGCGTCCGCGCCGGCAGCCGAGATCTTGGCCTCGTTTTCAAGCCGCAGTCGTTCCGCCGCAACACCCGCCGCGGCCGAACGAGACTCGGTCTCCCGTCTGACGCGATCGGCTTCAGCGATCGACGCCGCAGCCTGCGCTTCTTTCTCACCGGCCAACCGGGCGTTTGCTTGATTCAAACGATTGGCATTGCTCTGCGCATCGATGCGCGCTGTTTCCGCATTCTGTGTGACGCGGCTGGCTTCCGATTGCGCCGCCGCTCGTCCGGCCTCGGCCCGTATCTCACGTTCTGCGGACTGCTGCCGCTCCATGGCCAATGCATCGGCCTCTTGACGCTTCACGGAAATTGCACGCGCATCCTCGGCGGTCTGCACGGCTTCGCGAGCGGTCATCGTCACTGGCTTTTTTCCTGCCTTACGGGCCTGATATGCCTCTGCCGCAGCCAGGCTCTTTTCCGCCTTCTGAAAGGTTTCGGCAGCAAACCGGTCCGCACCCATCGATCGCGCAATATTTACGGCGTTGCGAGCTTCATACAGTTCCAATGGCGTTTTGGAATCGAACTTGAGCGCCAGCGGATTCGAAAAGCGCTTATATTGGCCGCGTTCCAGTAATTCGTATTTGGCGTCCACTTCTTCGATTTTTCCCATCGTATCGGGACGAACGACGTTTTCCATCACAATCAGGTCGCTTGGCCGCGACACTGCGAAATAAGGCTCCGCCGTAACCACAAGGGCGAACATCTGCAGTTCGGTAGTGACGTTGAGTTTGGATTTTGTCCCATTCAGGAGCACCTCACCAAGATTGGCCGTGCGGCCTTCCGGGCTGATCGCCCACAATACATATGTCAGATATTCCGATCCGAGCTTCGAAGCCGGCTGCAGGTTATCGAACTCCACTTCGATTTCGATATAGCCCTGCTTGCTTTCGACTTTGGCCTCTCCCCGCGATTGTGGAAGTAGGCTCGTTCCCGCGAAATTCAACTTCGTCGCACCGCTGCGATGCCTGTAGTTGATTGCTTTCGCCGTGCGGGCGGTCACCGACACGCGATAAATCGGATTATTACCCGCGGCCATTCGGGCAGCGTTTTCGTCCTGATTCAAAGGTGGCAACTGCGCCACCAGAAACCCGCAAACCGCGAAGAATGCGACAATAAGTTTCATATCTATACCTTTCGTAAAAATCCTTGTACTTGAGTCCTAGCGCGTCGCGGATGGCGATCCTGATGTGCGCTCGCGGAAGGAGTACCTGTTCAGCAGTGTGATCAGTTTCGTGGCGGACTTCGGAGCGCGGACGCGATTCATCACAATCGCCCGATTCTCAAGTCTCTTGCCATAGAGGACAGCGTTGTCATCCAAGTCCTGGCGAAGGGTGGCACCCTCAAGTGCGAGTCCCGCAAAAAGCCCTTGCGAACGTGACCATGAGAGGATTTCCGCATGCATTTGCGCGTCGGTCTGTGCCGTCGCCGTGCGGCCTACCGGTCCAGCGGCAACCGAACCTTCCGCCCCAAGTGTGAATTTGCTCGACAACAGCTTGTCGATGCCGCGTTCGTTCATGATCAACATTACAAGGTCGGTTTCCGATCCGCCGATTTGGAATCCGACACTTCCGCCTTCGATGCGGACAGTTCCTGGGGCGGACCAACCACCGCCAACCTTATTTCTGCACGACAAGTATCCCTTGCCGTACTTTCCGCCAACCACAAAGGCTGCGGTCTTCATGTTCGGAACAATGACGATGCAGTGAGCATTCGACATCAATTCCTCAGGAATCCCTTTGTCGGCCGCTCCCATGACTTCTGTCATCACCATGGCCGCTTCATCGAGACGCTTCACCGGTTCACTTACTTTGGCCATCAGCGGCAGCAGTGCCAGAGTAGCCGTTAGAACGATTCGCATTGTGTCCTCTTCCATCGCGCCGCGGATTTCTGCGGGCGGTAACAGGTAGAGGAGCAGGCGATGCGCCGTTTCAGGTCTTGTTGAGTCGATTCACAAAACAAGCGAAAGGCAGCGAAAGAGTGTGGCCGCCTGAGGTCACACGGCGTCAGGCGGTCGCGCGAACGCTCTCAGCAACCGCTAGAACACCCTGACCTTCAATCGATCGATCGTAAACTTCGCCGTATCCGCCACCGCCATCACGGTCATCACTCCCGCCTGCACAGGATCCGTCACCACCAGATCGGCCGCCGCCGGAACACTCCCTGCCATATTCAAGGACACCACCAGCAGCCCTTGCGCACGCACTTCGCGCACCGCGTTTTCGATATCTCCACCCATGATCGATCCCGCCATCACAACGGCCTTCGCACGCGGCAACCGGGCGCAGGCTCGCACCGCATCGGCCAGTTGCTGTTCGCCCACCAGCGGAATTGTATCCACGGAAATATGCTCGCCGCGGATATTGTGCCGATCCGCCTCCGAAATCGCACCGATCGCCACCTGCCCCACCTGCGCTCCACCGCCGACTATGATGATCCGCTTTCCGTAAATCGTCTGCATCGTCTTCACCTGGCTGACGTTCAACACGATTTGGGCCTTTTTCAGATCCGCCAGCATCGTGTCCACAGATCCGGGCAGGTCGATTTCAAAGTAGATCCTTGTTTCCGGACCCTTCTCCTCAATAATCTCCACCAACGTAATGTTGCCCAGATGGTAGGCAATCACTCCAGTCAACTCATGCAGCACTCCAGGTCCGGATTGTGCGCGGACGAGCACCCCAATGATTTCGCTCATTGTTGATCCGCCTCGTATTTTTTCAGAATTTCAGGCCAACGCCCCTGGGCTTCGAGCACGAGTTCCACCACCTCGCGGATGGCGCTCGATCCACCGGGAACCTGTGTCACATAGTGCGCCGCGCGCTTCACTTCCACCCGGGCGTTGGCGGTGGCAACGGCGAATCCAACACGGCGCATGCAGACAATATCCGTGAGATCGTCCCCAACGTAGGCGACATCGTCTTTGGTGACGTCAGCGTCTCTCATGATCTCTTCGAGAATCGGGATCTTTTCAATGTGTCCCTGGTAGACATACGACATCTTGGTCTGCCGCGCCCGCTCGGCGGTGGCTGGGGAAACGCGCCCACTGATCACGCCCGTCTTGATGCCGTACCAACTGAGCCACTGCAGGCCGATGCCATCCTGCGAATCGAAGCCTTTGGTTTCAGCCAGGGATCCATCGGCCATCTGGATGTTGTAGAGCCTGCCGTCGGTGAGAACGCCGTCGACGTCCATCAGGAGCACTTTAATCCGCGAGGCAAGCGGCATAGCCTGCGAACGCATTTGCGCAAAGTCCATTTACAGGTTGTACCAGATTGCGATACCCGCAAATGACCTATTTACACGAACGTCACGTTATAGTAACCTAATCGTAACAGTCATCGACTGTGGACAACCATGTTCGCCCTCGCTGCAGTCGCGCTCTTGTCCGTCAGCCTCCCTTCGATCAGGCATGAGGTCAAACTGCGTGCGAACGCCGCATCGAACGGAGCCGTCATCGAAGCGCGTGTGAACGGTCACCGATTGCGCCTGTTACTCGACACCGGCGCGCGGGATATCGTCCTATCGTCCAAGGCCGCTGCTCGCTGCAATCTATTCCCCCAAAGGCAAACCACCCTCAGTGGAATCAACGGTTTATCGATGATCGTTGGACAGACGGTCGCCACAGTGGACTTCGACGGGCTTCAGATAAGCGATGTCCCCGTGAGAATCCTCGCCGACGCGCCCGTGCTGCGAGCCGATGGCTTGGTCGGTACGCAGGTATTCCGAGATTACGTGGTGGAAATCGATGCCTCCCATGGTCGGCTGCGTCTGCTCGGACAGGCGGAACCATCCCTTGCGATCCCGTTTCGCGCGGTTGGACATATGTTGTTCGTTCGCTTCGATGACGGTTACGCGCTGGTCGATACGGGGTCAAGCTACAGCATAGTCGATCGCAGCCGGGCCAATACTGCCGGCAATCAAAATCTAGCCGTGCGCACCGCATCCGGCGCGACTGCGCAGGCGCAGAGGCTCTCGATTCCCGTGCGGTTCGATCTTGGCAACGGAGCGGTTCTCTGGGACCGGCAACCCGTCGCCGTCGATCTGTCTGCGCTTAGCCGTAAGCATGGGCTGGATATCCGCGCCGTGATCGGCTATCCGGCATTGCGCGGCAGTGTGATTCAGGTCGACTACCAGCAGGGGACTCTGCGGATCGTCGACTAAATCTTCCTCGGTCGCGGAACTCTCGCCCTGAATCCCTAAAGCGCACAGCATGCTACGCCGATAAAAAAGGAAATGCGTCCTGGCATCCTCGCACTGGTGCCCCTGTTGTTCTTCACCGGCTGCGCAAACCAACGAGATCCTATCAAACCGACACAACCGGCGGTTCAGATCATCATTCCCGATACGCCCGGCTGGAGTCCCAGTTCCAACAACACGCGGATCTACGGCAACTTCGACGCCCAATTGCGGGAACGCATTCGCAGCTCCGATGGTGTGATCAAGAACATGACATGGGCCACCAAAGATCTCTCGACGGTAGTCACCCTCTACGGCGAGCATCCAGATCAAATTCTGACGATTACGGTGCCTTTTTTCAGGTCCGCGGGCCTGCCGGCAGGCACCAGCATTACCAAATACGACGGCGACGGTGGACTTGCCGAGCAATCTGTTCCTATTGGGTGATCCAGTACCCTCGGCTCGTACGTTCTACCCCGCAGTGCAAGAAGTAAGCGTTATCATAGAATCATCAGCGTAGGCACTCGCCCGCGCGGGTCTTCCGTTCCACTTTTCCATAATGAGTAGTTTCAAACACCGCCAACAGGCGTTACTGGACGCCCTAGCCACACGTATCGTCGTTCTCGACGGAGCCATGGGCACCATGATCCAGCAGTACAACCCCACGATTGAAGACTGGGGCGGGAACGCTTTCGAGAACTGCTCGGAAAACATGCTGTACACGCGGCCCGAATGGATCACGGAGATCCACCGTAAATACTATGCGGCGGGCGCGGACATGGTGGAAACCAACTCGTTTGGCGGCCACACCATCACGCTTGGCGAGTTTGGCATTGCGGACAAGATCCACGAAGTGAATGTCCTCGCGTCGCAACTGGCGCGCAAGGCTGCGGATGAATTTTCCACACCCGGACGCCCGCGCTTCGTTGCAGGATCCATTGGACCCACCACCCGCGCGATCTCCATCACCCGCAACACGACATTCAAAGACCTAGTGGATGGCTTCTATCTGCAGGCAAAAGGCCTGATCGAGGGCGGCGCGGATCTGTTGCTCGTCGAAACCTGTCAGGATACGCGCAACATCAAAGCGGCTCTCATCGGCATTCAGCGGCTGAATCGCGAAATCGGTGAAGACATCCCCGTGATCGTTTCCGGAACCATCGAACCGATGGGCACCATGCTCGGTGGCCAGACTGCGGACGCGCTGCTGAGTTCCGTCACCCACATGAACCTGCTGGCTTTTGGCCTGAACTGCGCTACGGGACCCGAGTTCATGACGGATCACATCCGCACCATCCACGAGCTATCCAATACTCGCGTCTCCTGCTATCCAAACGCGGGCCTGCCGAACGTCGAAGGCAAGTACGATCTCACGCCGGACATGCTCGCGGCACAGCTTGAAAAGTTCGTCGACCACGGATGGCTCAACCTCATTGGAGGCTGCTGCGGTACCACGCCCGCACACATCAATGCGATCGCCAAGATGGTGGATGGCAAGAAGCCACGTTCCATCGGTAACCGTCCGAAGCGCTCGTTTTATTCGGGCGTCGATCTCGTCGAGGCCGACGATTCGAACCGCCCGCTGATCGTCGGCGAACGCACCAACGTCATCGGCTCGCGCCTCTTCAAAGACATGGTCGCGCAAGAAAAGTGGGAAGAAGCCACCGACATCGCCAAGCGCCAGGTACGCAATGGCGCGCACATCATCGACGTCTGTCTGCAATCGACCGATCGCGAAGAGATCAAGGACATCCCGATCTTCTATGAGCTTCTGATTCAGAAGTGCCATGCGCCAATCATGATCGACACCACCGATCCCAAGGCGGTGGAACTCGCGCTCACCTACTGCCAGGGCAAAGCGATCATCAACTCCATCAATCTCGAAGACGGCGAAGAGAAATTCGAAGTGATGTGCCCGATCGTGAAAGCTTACGGCGCGGCACTCATCATCGGAACCATCGACGAAGACAAGCTACAAGCGCAGGCCTTCACGCGCGAACGCAAGCTCGAAGTCGCGCAGCGCTCGGTGGAAATCGCGACCACCGAATACGGCATCCCGCAAGAGGACATCATCATCGATCCTCTGGTCTTCCCCTGCGCCACCGGCGACGAAAACTACATCGGCGGCGCAGTGGAAACCATCGAAGCGCTACGTCTCATCAAAGCGCAGATCCCCTATGTAAAGACGGTATTGGGCGTTTCGAACATCTCGTTCGGCTTGCCCGCATCGGCGCGCGAAGTGGTCAATTCGGTCTTCTTGTACCACTGCACCAAGGCAGGACTCGACCTCGCCATCGTCAACTCAGAAAAGCTCGAGCGCTTCGCATCGATCCCTGCGCAGGAACGCAAGTTGGCCGAAGATCTGCTGTTCAACACGCCTCACAAGCCTGGTATCCCGGCGGATTGGCGCGAGCAGAGCAAAGAACAGAAAGCCGCCGTCAATCAGTTCCACATCGCTGCCATTGCCGAATACTTCCGCCGCGCGGGCAAGAAAGAAAAGAAGGTCGCGGCGTCACTGCCGTTGGACGAGCGACTCTCCAACTACATCATCGAAGGCAGTAAAGACGGCCTTGTCGCCGATCTCGAACTGAAGCGCGCCGAACCTGCCGCGCCCCTCGACATCATCAACGGACCGCTCATGTCCGGCATGGCCACCGTCGGCCGGATGTTCAACAACAACGAACTCATTGTCGCCGAAGTGCTGCAATCCGCCGAAGCGATGAAGGCTGCGGTCGCCCACTTGCAGCAGTTTATGGAAAAGGCCGACACCGCAGCCCGTGGCAAGGTGCTGCTCGCCACCGTGAAGGGCGACGTCCACGACATCGGCAAGAACCTGGTGGAAATCATTCTCGCCAACAACGGCTACGATGTCGTGAACCTCGGCATCAAGGTTCCGCCAGAAGACCTGATCAAGGGCTTCCGTGAACACAAGCCCGATGCCATCGGACTTTCCGGCCTGCTGGTGAAATCCGCGCAGCAGATGGTGATCACCGGCGGCGACTTGCAGGATGCGGGCATCGATGTCCCGCTGCTGGTCGGCGGCGCGGCGCTGAGCGAGCGCTATACGTATACCAAGATCGGGCCTTCTTACAAAGCCCCCACGTTCTACGCCAAAGATGCGATGACTGGTCTGCGGCTGATGAACGAAATCATGGATCCGGCCTTGCGCAAGCAGATTCTGCGCGACCACATCTTCACCGAAACAGTCGCTGGCTTCGAGGGCCCTGCAGTGGAAGCGGTGCCTGTATCGACCACGCGCTGCAGCAAGGTGCGTTTGGATGTCCCTGTGCCTCCGGCCCCCTACACGGATCGCCGCGTACGCGATGTCCCGCAGCTCGACGAGCTCTGGTCGTACATCAATCCGTTCATGCTCTACGGACGCCACATGGGCTTCAAAGGCAACTTCGACAAAGCTCTCGCGGATCGCGATCCCAAGGCGCTCGAACTCTATAACGCCATTGAAGACGTCAAGGTGGAAGCGCGCAAGTTCATGTGTGTTCGCGCGGTCTGGCAGTTCTTTGGCGCGGAACGCGATGGCAACGCGATCCATCTCAGCGTCGACGCCAAGCGTGTCCACACATTCCAATTTGGACGCCAACCCAAAGCCGATGGACTCTGCCTTTCCGATTACATTCTCGACGGTGGCGATCACCTCGCGATGTTCGTGGTGACGGCCGGTGAAGGCGTCCGCGCGCGCAGTGAAGAAGCGAAGAACAAGGGCGAGTTCTTAAAGGCGCACGCCTTGCAGGCGCTGGCGATCGAGAGTGCGGAAGGCGCCGCTGAATGGCTGCATCGCCGCATCCGCGAGGATTTCGGCTATCCCGATGCGCCCACCATGACCATGCAGGAACGCTTCACCTCGCGCTACCGCGGTAAGCGCTATAGCTTTGGTTATCCCGCCTGTCCGAACCTCGACGATCAGGTTGGTCTGTTCGCGCTGCTGAAGCCCGAAGAGATCGGCGTGCAGTTGACTGAGGGCATGATGATGGATCCTGAAGCGTCAGTGAGCGCGCTCGTGTTCCACCATCCGGATGCTGCGTATTTCACGGCTGCGGATGCGGTCGATCAGCCAGTGCAGTGAGACTGGTTTCCATTCTAGAAGCCGGTAGGCGGGATCTTCTCGAAGCCGCCTCCGGCATCTCTACTTCATCAGCCGGTCATCGAACCCGCCTTGGCGCGTGGACTCCGCTTGAAGTCATCGAACATGTCGTGATTGTTGAAGATCGTTATCTGACCTGACTCGCGGATGCGTCTTCGGATGCTCCACCGCGGGATGCGGACAACGAGATGCGGCTGGAGTCGCTTTACTCAGCGGGTGTGAACCATCCTTTCTTTGGACGCATCAACGCTGCCGAGCTCATGCATCTCATTGATGGTCACGCGCGAAGACACGCCGAACAGGTCCAGGAAATCGTCGACTTTCTGAACAAAAAGAATCTTTAGTTTTCTTCGATCCGCGATGATCGCGATGGCTGGATTCGTGCGCAAACCCTAGTGAAAACACTTAAGGAGGGCACAATCGATGCCATCGCCGTACACACAATATTCACCCCACAAGCTCATTCTCGACCAAATGGGAACCTTCACTGTTCGACCTGGAGACTGCGTCAGCAAATACCATTGGGCCGTGTTTGGTAGCTGGGGTGCCGACGCGTCCTGGCGCAAGTACTTTCAACAGGTCCTGCCGGGACCCAACAATACCTACATCCTGAAGCCATTGCGCGATCCCAATTGTATCGATGTCGGTTGGCGAATGACGTATGTTCCCGACTTCAAACCTCCGAAGCAGGCGCCTGGAGGCGGCGGCCAAATTGGGATCAATCCACCAGAGCCGGGTGGCGGCGGCGGTGCCGGGCCATGGGCACCACCGGTGGCAATCAGCTATCAGTTCTTCGAAGCGCCAACACCGATTCGTGTGGTTGGCCCCCTACAGTTTCGTTTCGTGGTCTCTGGAACCGGCGCGATCAAGGGTCCCGATGCCATTGTGAACTACCAAAATCTGGAAAAGCTCAAGATCAAGATCCCGATCGATCTCGCCGACTCCTGGAAAACGGCGATTGAAGTCTCCCTCAGCACCAAGGCCCTGCTCAGAGTGGAAGAAGTGGTTGAGTACGGCGAGAAGAAGGATTGGGCCAGCGCGATGGCTGAAATGATCCGGTTTCAATCGATGGGCAAGGCGCATCCCATTTGCGTAGGGCTGACGCGAACGCATGGCTGAGGCATTGAGCCTTCTCTGACCCCCGTCACGCTTCCGACCGAGTTCGAGTATCAGGGGGACTTCCTATTCGACGGGTCTCTGGTCAAGTATTCCGGGAAGTTCGCGATTACGCTCAAGCTGGGTCTTTCGCCCGCGGGCTGGCGGTATCTGGTGGATGAAGTCGGGATGCCTGCGGTTCGGGCTCTGACACAGGCAATCTCGTCAGAGTTGGCGGCCTCGCTCGCTACCAATGGCATCATTCTCATCCTCGCCGTCGGGGCGACGATCCTCACGGAGCAGTTGTTCGAGTGGTTGATCGGGAACGCCCATGTGACTGGAGACAAGAAGCAGGCCGCGTTTGAATACGGGCAAGCGTATGCACACGCGGTCTTTGAGAAAACCCCGTTCCGGTATTCGGGTACCAGTAACAAAGAGATGTTGGAACTCTTCACAAGCGTGGCTGAGGCTGCAATGTTGGATGTGGCTGCCGACATGCGGGGACCCGAGGTTGGCCTGTCATTTCCCGATCTTGCAACACCGGTGTACACAGTTGGAGCAGGCATCCAGTCAAGCTATTGGAATGGCGCCAGATAGGCTCTCGATACCTATAAGGGGTATCTGGTCGCGGCAGCTGACGGGAGTGCCGAGAACGCCAGAAGGCGAATCGAAATCGTAGCGGAGGAGAAGGCCCGAAGACGGTTCGGTATTTAACGTCGTAGTGTAACGTTGAGGGATGCCCGCCAAGCGGCCCCCCGTAGCCAATCAAGTCAAGCGCCCTCTCAAAACCCTCGAGCGAGTCATCTCCAAAGCGGGCATCGGATCCAGGACCGAAGCCCGCTCCTGGATCGCCGCCGGGCGCATCCGCGTCAACGGCAGAACGGTGATCGATCCCGATCAATGGGTGGATCTCGAGCGCGACCGCGTCTTCTGCGATGACAAGCCCGTCAGCCTCGACGAAAAGCGCAAAATCTATCTCGTTCTCTACAAACCCAAAGGCTACATCACCACCTACAACGACCCCGACGGACGCCCCACAGTCTACGATCTGGTGCCGGACATGAAAGAATTCATCGTCCCCGTCGGACGCTTGGATCTCGACACCAGCGGCTTGTTGCTGATGACCAACGACACGCAGTTCGCCGAGCGCCTCACGAACCCGGATTTCAAGGTTCCGAAGACCTATCTCATCAAGGCCAGCACGCGATTGAGCATCGAGCAGATGGACCTTCTCCGCAAGGGCGTCGAACTCAGCGACGGACCCACACGCCCCGCCATCGTCAATCACCTTCGCGATTCGGGCAAGTACACGCATATCGAGATGACCATCACCGAAGGGCGCAACCGGCAGGTGCGCCGGATGCTCGAGGCGGTGGAAAGTAAGGTGCTGAAACTGGTGCGGGTGAGTATCGGCCCGCTGGCGATTCAGGGTTTGGAAATCGGGAAGTGGCGGGAACTGGAAGCATCCGAAGTACAGTCACTCGTGGCTGCGGGCGCGGCGAAAAAGGCCTGAGAAAGTTGGTCCGCGGGATGCCGCCCCCATCATGCGCGGTGGCTGCAGATGCTCCCACTCCAGCGGCCAGTCACCGGATTCCGCCGCTGTTCCCGAACCAACCATCTGTCGTTCCAGCACCACAATCGCCGTGTGGCTCCCCTTCTGGCCTAAATCCAGCCCTGAATAATGCTCTTTCTCCACCGTGGTATTGAACCGTGGTCGGCGCGAACTGACTATGGTGAACGTCGAAGTCCTTTTTTTGTTGAGCGCGGCTAAACTCCGCTATTTGAATCTCTGTCTTATCCGGCAGGCAGAGATATGAACAAACATCCAAAGTCCCCCGGTCGTCCGCAAAGATCAATTGCCCTGGCACTTCGACATGCCTTGCCATGGTTGCTTGTGCTTTCTTGAATGGAACAATCCGCCTTTGGCCAAGCTCGCGCTGTTGCTTGGGCCTATGTGAGTGGCGGGGCTGCGGATCCGGCCTATCAATACAATTCCCTGAGTGGGTCCATCACGGTGGCGTCTCCGTCGACCGGTGTGTACCTAGTGACGCTTCCGAACATGAGTGAGGTATACGGGATCACGCATGTGGTGGCCTACTTTGGAAACCACTATTGCAACTACGGCGGATTCGATGTGCCCGGAACAGCCAGGCGAGTCACAGTGAATTGCTTCAGCCCGGCGGGCGCGCCGCAGAATGGCGGGTTTAACATCCTTTACTACACAGAATCCCGCGCGAACACCCAATGGAGCGGGGGCTATCTGTTTGCGCACCAACCCTCGGCGTCCGCGCCGTACAACCCCTCCCCCGGTTCCACCTGGAACTCCCGGGGAAGCGTGAACTTGGTGCAGCGGCTCAACGTGGGCAGCTACCTCGCCGCTTTTCCCGGCCTCGGCCCAACGCCGAATCTTGGCAGCGTCATGGTCACAACGGTCCTCGGAAACGCCCGCTGCAGGGCCGAGGCGACCGGGTTGTGGGTTTCGGACGCGCTGATCCATGTCAACTGCACCAATCCGGCAGGAGCCCTTGTCGATAGTTATTTCAATCTCAGTTACTCGACCGATACCGCCTTTGGAGCGAACCAGGGCGAAGACCAACGCCGTGGAGCCTTCGCCCGCGCCCACGATGCCAGCGCCGCAGCTTACACGCCCGATCTGCTCTATCAATACAACAGCGCCGGCGGACCCATCCGCGCGCGCAGGCTGGGGGCGACTCTATGCGCTGGACATTCCCGGGCTGATTCCTTCCAATTCTTCAACGGTTCAGGTTGGCATCTATGGCAAGGCGGGCTATTGCAATAGCGGCGGATGGGGCGGGGGCCCCAATAGCGGCGCGTCGATCACTGTCGCGTGTTACACCCTAGCGGGCGTTGCGCAAGATGCGCAGTACACGCTGACCTATCTCACCAACCAACCCATCACCGCGGAACTCCCCGCGAGTTCGGGCCCGGCGCGGGCAAAGGCTTGGGTTCAATCCAACGATCTCGCGGGAAATCCGAATCCCGACTGGCTTTTTCAATACAATTCCGCAGGCGGTTCGAACTCCGTGACGAAAATCGGCACCGGGCAGTATCGCGTGGACCTGCCGTCCCTCGGGACCGCCGGAGGAATCGTCCACGTGAATGCGTTCAATGGTGTCGCCGATTGCAAAGTCCACTCCTGGGGGCCAAACGGCACCACCCAGGAAGCCTACGTCGTTTGCTTCAACAACGCCGGCAATCCCGAGGACAGCCGGTTCAATCTCCTTTTCTACAAGGAAAACCGCGCGGGCCTGCAGGAAAACGCCGGATACTCGCGGTCGCAGATAGCGAACAGCTCCGCTGGCGTTGTGCAGCCGGCTGCGGCCTATACTTGGAACGGAAGGGGCGGAGCCGCGCGGATCACGCGCACCTCTACCGGGCGATACACAATCGATTTTCCTTTCGTGCAGGCATCCGTGAAAAACGGGGGATCGGGGATGGTGACCTCGTATGGCGCCTCATCCATACGCTGCAAGAGCCGCGGTTGGGGTGGTTCAGCGATCGCGGTTGGGTGCCATACGATCGACGGAACGCCTGTGGACGCTGAGTTCGGCGTGAGCTACTACATGGATGTTTCCTTCGGTGCGGCCAACGTTCTCGCGGGGGATCCCGGCGCCTACGCGCTGCCGACGGACATCGCCGCGACGGGTCCGTATGCGCCGGACGCGTTCTATCGCACGAACTCCTCGAATGGCCCGGTGACGGCCACGGGCCCCGGAACGAGAGGGTATGGCATTTTCTTCGCAGGTCTCAAAGCCTACGGCAGGAGCATGGCAATTGTCACGGCCCACGGAGACTCCGATGCGCATTGCAGGACCAATGGCTGGGGATTCCTCATCGCCGAACCGACGACCACAGCCATCACTGTTGACTGCTACAACGGCGCTGGCGCGCGTGTTGATACGATCTATGCGATCACCTACCTCACCGACGCCAATACGCCGAGCATTGTCAATGCCAGCGGTGGGACACCCCAATCCACGCGTGTCTCGACTCCCTTTGCCACTCCCCTGAGAGTACAAGTCTACTCGGGGAATCTTCCGTTACAGGGCGTAACGGTGAACTTCTCGGTGCCCGCCAGTGGCGCGACCGCCACCTTGTCGAGCGCGTCCGGCGTCACCAACGCGGCCGGAATCGCCCAAATCACGGCTTCCGCAAGCTCCACCGCCGGAACCTACAACGTCAACGCAAGCGTCGTCGGGGGTGGGTCCGCATTCTTCACACTCACCAACCAGCCTGGTCCCGCGGCACCACAAATCCACTTTATTTTGCCTGGTACGATTTCCACGGTACCCCGCAGCGGAATCGTCATCGTCGGCTCCGGATTCGACCCCGCGACGGTGCAGGTCGAACTTTCCGGTGGCATCACCATCCCGAACGCCATGCTGCTAAACAAGTCCGCCACGGCCGTTCATCTCGTTGTCAGTCTGGGGACTGGGACCTATGCTGTTACCGTCCGTAACGGACCGGGAGGCGTTCCATCCAACAACGCGACTCTCACGGTGGTTCCGCCCGCGGGCCCAGGATCCCATTTCGTTCCGATCACGCCATGCCGCGCGGTGGACACAAGGAATACTGGTATCTTGAACGGGTCATCCACACGAGACTTCACCTTTGGCAGTTGCGGGGTTCCGGGCAACGCCACGGCGGTCGCACTGAACGTGACTCTGATTCCGAATCGCGCCTTCGGATATCTTTCCATCTGGCCGGCCGGACAACCTCAGCCCACGGTCTCCACAATGAACTCACTCGATGGACGCGTCAAGGCGAACACCGCGATTGTCGGGATGGGGACGGGCAACGCCGTGAGCGTTTTTGTGACCGACCCGGCGCATATCGCTCTCGATGTCAACGGCTACTTTGTCGCGGTGGGAACTCCCGGTGCGCTTGCGTTTTATCCACTGACACCTTGCCGCGTGCTTGATACCCGCGATGCGGGCGCGGGAGGCATGGTTGCCCGTCTTTCGACCCGGCGGGTGCCTGGCGGTGGAAGCTGCCTGCCTGCCGCGGCACAGGCTTACTCCCTGAATGTCACCGCCGTATCGCCCGCGCCTCTTGGATACCTCACCTTGTGGCCCGACGGTTCCCCTATGCCGGTGGTCTCGACGTTGAACAACCTAACCGGAACGGTGGTCGCAAACGCCGCGATTCTTCGAGCGGGTACCGGAGGTGCGTTCCAGGCGTTTGTCACCGATCAAACCCACATCATCGTCGAACTGAACGGCTACTTCGCGCCTCCGGGCTTGCCTGGCGCGCTGGCGTTCCATCCGACACCTCCCTGCAGGATCTTCGATACGCGCAACGCGAACGGACTGTTCGGAGGTCCGCGGCTGAATCCCAACTCGACCCGGGAATTTACCGTGCCATCCAGCCCGTGTGCTGTTCCAGGCACCGAGCAAGCGTATGTGACGAACGCAACCGTGCTTCCCGCCGGGGTCTTTGGATTCCTCGCCATGTGGCCTGGCGGTCGACCTCAGCCAACGGTATCCACGCTCAACGCTGTGGACGGTGCCTTGACCTCCAATGCCGCGATCGTGCCGGCCGGACCCGGCGGTGTGATCCGCGTCTACACTTCAGACGCTACGGAAATGTTTTTGGATATCAGCGGATACTTCGCTCCGTAGAATGGTCGTCAGGCCTCGTTCGCGTCGACAAAGGCGAGCGGCGCGGCCGCGGCGCTCGGGTTCGGATCTGCACCGCGCAAGGCGAGTCCACTGGCCACCGACGTGAACTCGTCCCCGTCCGCCAGTTTGGACTCACCGAACTTCGAGGCGAAGATGGCACGCACGGCGGGCACAAACGAAGATCCGCCGGTGAGGAACACTCGATCGACCTCCGAAGCGTTCACGCCAGCGGACGTTAGCAGGCGGTCGACACTCGCGGTAATCGCGCGCAGATGTGCCGCGATCCATTGTTCAAAGAGTCTCCGCTTGACTTTTTCCACGATGTCGACATCGCCGTCGACAAAGCGGAACGTGCTCTGGGTCTCGCGTGACAAGTTGATTTTGGTTTCCTGCACGGCCTTGTGCAAGTGATAACCGAGATCGTTCTCGATGAGGAAAATCAAAGCTGCAATGCGCTCGGATTCGATCGCCATCGTCTTCACCGAAGTCAGCATCTGCAACGTATCCGAAGCTTTCAGAAACGATAGATGATGCCATCGCTCAAGCTTCGCATACACCCACGTCGGCACTGGCAACAGCTTGTCCATGGATCGGTACTCCGTGCCTTCGCCGAGGCGCGGGGAAACGAGATGGCGGATGATGCTGGCGTCGAATGAGTCGCCTGCGAGTCCCACACCTTCGTTGCCCAGAATGCGCTTCTGCTTGGCGTCGATCTGTAGCAACGAGAAATCGCTGGTACCGCCTCCGAAATCACCGATGAGGACCAGTTCCGAATGGTCGGTGAGACGGCTCGCGTAGTGATATGCCGCGCCAACCGGCTCGTATTCGAAACGTACATTTTCGAGGCCTGCGATGCCGAAAGCCTTGCGGATACGATCGATTGCGAAGGTCTCATCGGCCTCACTGTTTGCGCCCGCGAAACGTACAGGGCGTCCAACGGTGACCGGCAAACCGCGAATCGGTCCGAACTGTTCTTCGGCCTCTTCCAAGAGGCGCTTCACAATCAGCGCGACCAGATCTTCGAACGAGTACATGCGTCCGAAAACGTTGGTGGCGCTAAACACGCGGCTGGTCGCGAAGCTCTTGATGGACTGAATAAGACGGCCCTTGTTTTCCGATTCCAGATACTGCTCGATGGCCAGCGGACCGGCAAACGCATGAGCTTGTTTCTTGCCCGGCGGACCCTTTGCCGGCGGCTCGAAGTAGAGTACAGAACGGTAAGCGGCGGTGGTCGATTCACCCGAAGAACGAAAGCGGGCGATGCGAAGCGACTGCGCCGCATCGTCATAAAGAGCAAGGCTGCTGTTGGTGGTGCCGAAATCAAAACCTATCGAACGTGTTTTCATGTTGAGTCGCCGAGGCGCGAGCGCGTTCGGCTGGCGTTACTTCTTCTGCTGCTGTGGCGGCTGTGGCGGTGTGGGTTCCAACAAACCGATGCGCACCTGCGCGGTCAAGCCTGGCTTGATGTTCGCTTCCGGCGCAACGAAATCCACCAGCACCTGCGTGCCTTTGATTTCACGCACAAACCCTGGGATTTCATCGCTGGACTCGGCCACGCGAACGCCTGCAATCTGCCCTGGCTTGATCCTCGGCAACACAGTGGGATCGGGATCGAGCACCACTTGCAGTGCCGTGAGATTGGTGGCAAGCACAAAGAAATCGCTCACGCCGGGGGAAATCTGCTCGCCGGGCGCGCCTTTGCGTGAAATGACGAGCCCGTCGGATGGCGATTTCAGTTCTCCCTGTCCGGATTCCTGCCGTGCGTTTTCCAGATCGTCATTGCGGCCTTCGAGTAGTTTTTTAGCGGCATCGAGATCGCGGTTCAGCGACATCACCCGGTCGTCCGCGACCTTGGCGGCTTCGTTGGAATTGTCGTATTCGCCCCTCATCTGCTTGTATTCGCGCTCGGCTTTCTCATAGGCCAATCGTGGCGTCGCACCTTCGCGCAACAGCATCTGCTGCCGCTGAAAGGTGCGATCGATCCGATCGAATTCAGCCTTCACACGGGATGCTTCGGCCCCGGCACGCGAAGATTCGAGGCGCGCCGCGATGATCGATCCTTCGAGCGTGGTGATGCGTGCCTTCAGCTTTTCCACTTCCGCCGTTGCGGATTCAAGCACCGAATCCAGCTTGCCATTGCGGATGCGCGCGATGAGTTGGCCTTCGTAAACCTCACCACCGGCCTCAACAAAGAGTTCGTCGATAATGCCTTCAATCGGTGCCGCTACAGGGATCAGTTCCTGCGGCTGAATCTGGCCCGAGAGTTGAATATCGTTGCCGGTGATTTGTGTCTGTTGGGGCTGCGGCTTTGGATCTTTCGGGGCCTGCAACTGTCCTCGCCACCAGGCGACCACGCCAGTGCCACCGGCCAGAAAGATCGCGATGCCTCCGATGAGCATCCATTTGCCCCGCATACTATCGATGATCGCACTTCCCCAAGCGCGATAGCGCGAGGACGCGATAGAATCGTGCGGATATGAAAAAACTTCTCGCATCGACAGTGCTGCTCGCCGTTTCGGCCACACAAGGCGCAGAGCTTTCCACTCGCAAGACACTGAATCTGGCCACGGCCAAGCAGATCGCTGCGGTCGCCGAAGCTGAGGCGGTCAAGAACAACTGGACCGTCGTCATCACGATTCTGGACGAGGGCGGGAATGCGCTTTACATGCAGCGGATGGACAACACGCAGATCGGCAGCATCGAAGTATCGCGCGCCAAAGCCTATAGCGCCGTCGGATTCAAGCGTCCCACCAAAGTATTCGAAGACACCGTCGTTGGAGGTCGCCAGACGATCTTGAAACTGCCCGGCGCGCTGCCTGTGGAAGGCGGGCTGCCTCTGATGATCGGCGATCGCTGCCTGGGAGCGATTGGGATCAGTGGCGTCACGTCCATGCAGGACGGTCAGATCGCCAAGGCCGGTGCGGACGAGTTCGCGAAGATTGTGGCGGCTTCGAAGTAGTCAGTTGAGATCTTGAATTGTTTTCTCTGGAGCCCAAAACGCAGTGCCGTGGCGGGCTCCGGCAGGAAACTGTAGCTTATCGGTGAGGTCTTCCCACTGGCGAAGATCCTTCGAACGAATCACGCCGTAGCGCTTGTCGCGATACTTATCGAAGTAAACGTACCAAGCCTCACCGATGCGCACTGGCGCCGCTCCTTCTGCCCATTGCTTGCCGGAAATCGATTCGGTGGGCTTGGTCCAAGGGCCCGTGAGTGAATCGGCAAAGGTCATGAAAAGATACTTGGCCTCGGGCTTGAGCGTCTCATTCTTCGCCACCATCGCCCAGCGTTTGCCGGCGCGAAAAACGGCACCGTCGATCACTTGAAATCCCGGATCGTAGAAGAGTCGCGGTTCGCTGAGCGTGGTGAAATCACGCGTTTGAACCGCGTACAGACGGTGATTGTATTCGTTATTGCCGGTTCCCGCCGTCTCTGGAAACTTGCCTTTGATTGTGGAAGCCCACACGATGACAAACTCCCTCGCGGTCTTATCGTAGAAGATCTCAGGCGCCCAGCAGTTGATCGTGTCCTCACTCCCAACAGAGATCGCTTTCTGCTCAGACCAGTTTCTGAGATCGCGCGATGACGCATAGCCGAGGGTCTTGCCACGCCAGGAAGTGGTCCAAACCATATGAAAAACGCCGTCGGGTCCGCGCACGATCGATGGATCGCGCATCAGCTGGTTCTCTCCGACCTTTGGATGCAGGAGCGGCTTGTTGTCGTTAAGTACGCGCCATTGCAGGCCGTCGGCGCTAGCGGCGGCCAAATACAGTCCGTCTTCGCCGTTGTTACGGAAGAACGAGAAGAGCAGCGTGTCGGCTGCAAACGTGCTTCCGCACAAGAGCGCGAAGATTGCGAAGCGCATTAGTAGCCTTTTAGCTTGTCGACGACATTCACCAGCGGCGAGCCTTCTGAGTAACGGCGAACGTTGTCGGCAAAGACATCGATGAGCCGCACTTGCCGATTCGTGCTCCACCCGGAAGTGTGCGCGGTCATGACGACGTTGTTGCAGTCGAAGATTGGATGCGTGGACGGCGGTGGCTCTTGCGGAAAGACATCGAGTCCAGCACCGGCGATCCAGCCTTCTTTGAGCGCTTTCACAAGCGCCATGTCGTCGAAGAGATCGCCGCGCGACATCGCAAGAAAATAGGCGGATTTCTTCATTGACCGGAAGATCGGCTCGTTGAACATGCGGCGCGTCGTCGGCGTTGAAGGCGCGGCACAGACAAGCACGTCCACTTGCGGAACCATCTTCGGAAAGTAAGCTGCCTCGTGCAGCTCAACATAGTGGGGGCTGGGCAACGGCTTTGCATCCGTCGCAACGATCTTCATATCGAAGCCGAAGTAGGCGCGGCGAGCGATCATCGATCCGATGCCGCCAAAGCCGACGATGCCCATGGTGAGTCCCGTGAGTTCCTGATGATGGTTGGAACGCGACGATCCAACGGGCACCATCTGCCGTTTCGCAAAGGCCGGATGGTAGTACTGCGTGATGCCGCGAGAGAGGCTCAGCAACAGCGCCATGGCGGTTTCCGAGATGCCGTGCGCAAATGTGCGGGCGTAGTTGGTGACCACTGCCGGATGCGCTTTCATCGCGTCATCCATCCCTTCGACGCCAGCGGATCCCCATTGCACCCACTTCAATTTGGGCGCGAAATCGAGATCCGGGCCGGCAAGGTTGCCATAGACGACTTCGGCGTCGCGCAACTTTGCGCGATACTCTTCGCGCGTGGTGCAGATCTGGATGTCCACCTTGGCAGCCGTGACGGCCTTCTGAATCTTCTCGATCTCATTCGGCTCGAACTTGTACATGGTCACGACCTTGATCGGATCGTTTTGCATGCGGGTGCCGATTGCAGCCTGCTGTGTTTGCTGCTGTTGGGCACTTGCGACCTGCAGAGCTGAGGCGGCGGCGACAAAGGCGCGACGGGAAAAAGCCTGTTTCGACATCACTCGATCTTATCCCTCTTGCGCCGGGCGAGCAAACGCGCCATCCTGAACCAATGATGAAGCGCCTGATCCTAGTGGCTGGTTTCCTCGCGTCCGCCTCGTTTGCCGAACGCCTCACGATCGAGAAGATGGGACAAATCGTCCGCCTCTCCGATCCGCAAATTTCACCCGATAGCAAGAGCGTCACCGCGATGGTGTCGCGCGCAAACTTCGAAGAGAACCGCTACGATGCGCAGCTCGTTCTGATCGACGTGGCGACGAAGGCGCAACGTGTGCTGATTCGCGATCGCCGCGGAGTTTCGTCGGCGCGCTGGTCGCCCAATGGCAAGCGCCTCGCATTCCTCGCCAGTGTTGACGGGCGTTCGCAGGTGTTCGCGCTCCCGATGGATGGCGGCGGTGAGGCTGTGCAACTTACGGCAGCGCCTAAGGCTGTTCAGCAGTTCGCGTGGGCCCCCGATGGCGCGCGCATCGCCTATGTCACTGAAGATGAGCCAGCGAAAGTCACTGGCCCTGAACGTCACAACAAGGCGTTTGAAGTGGGCCACAACGACTTTCTGGTGACCACCGCGCAGATGCCATCGCACTTGTGGATCACTCCCACCGACGGCGTCGGCCGCGCCAAACGCCTCACCTCCGGCCCGTGGACGCTGCCGAAGAGCATGCCGCCGAGTTCGCCATCGTCGCCGGTAAACTGGTCACCGGATGGCAAGTTTCTCGTGTTCGTGAAGGTGGCAACGCCATATACGGGTGACGCGGATCAGAGCAGCATCCAAGTGATCGATGTCGAAAGCGGCGCGATGCGTGTACTCAGCGGGCGCGCGAAGAGCGAATCGCAGCCCGTGATTTCGCCCGATGGCAAATGGGTCAGCTACTGGTATCCACGGGAAGGGAATTCGAAAAACGTCAATGAAATCAATGTTGCGGCGTTTGCTGGCGGCGAAGGTCGCAGCGTCACCTCGGCAATCGATCGCAATGTGATGCGCGCCATTTGGACCTCTGACAGCAAGTCCCTTATCGTAAGCGCCAACGACGGAACGGGAGTCAGCATCTGGAACCAACCCGTGGATGGCGCGGCGAAAAAGTACGACCTTGGCAAAATCGTTCCCACCGCACCCTTCTGGCTGGACGCTTCCCTCGCAGCCGATGGAACGCTCGTGTTCAGTGCCAGCACCCCCACGCGGCCCGCCGAAATCTATCTCTCTCGCGGCACCGCCAAACCTGAGCGCTTGACCGATTTCAACGGCACCTTCGAAGCTCTCGAACTCGGCAAGACAGAGAGCATTCAGTGGACCGGTGCAGACGGCTTCAAACAGGATGGCGTCGTCACGTATCCGCCCGGATTCGTTGCTTCGAAGAAGTATCCGCTCGTGCTCTACATCCACGGCGGACCCCGTTCCGCTTCGAAAGAAATATTCGGACGCGCACAGTTGCTGGCCTCGCGCGGGTGGGTGATCTTTGAGCCGAACTATCGTGGCAGTGACAACCTCGGCAATGCTTTTCAGGCGGCGATTTGGAACGATGCGGGTGCGGGCCCGGGACGCGATGTGATGTCGGGCGTTGAGGTTCTGAAAAAGCGTGGCTGGGTGGACGAGACGCGCATGGCACCCACAGGTTGGTCGTATGGCGGCTACATGACCACTTGGCTTCTGGGCAACTATCCAGACGTCTGGCGCACCGCCGTAGCCGGCGCGGCGGTGACTGCATGGATGGATCAATACAATCTCGGCGACGCCAATGTGCGCCGCGGTTCGTCGATCGGTGGCTCGCCGTGGACGGATCCGAAGCGCATGCAGGCCGCGCTCGAACAGTCGCCGATTCACTATGCGACGCGCATCAAAGCGCCGACGCTGATCCTCTCGAACACGGGCGATTATCGCGTGCCGATCACACAGTCGTATGAGCTTTACCACGCGCTGCGGGACCGTGGGATTGCGACGCAATTCATCGCGTATCCTCTACCCGGGCACAGCCCCGCCGATCCGGTGCATGCACGCGATGTGGATCGCCGCTGGATCGCCTGGCTCGAGAAATACTTCGGAACCGAAGGCGGCGCAGCGACGGAGTAGTTACTTCTTTAAGCTTTGACGCGCGGCGACAACGCGGTCGGTGATCATTGTATACAACCGATCGCGCACGCCGTTGTCGGGAAACTGAAAGGCGTACTTCGAGCCTTTGAAGGGCCGCACGGACAGTTCTTTGCGCTTCTTCGAAATCTCGCGGATTTCAGTGTACTTCCAATTGCGCGACTGGCGCGCATCGGAAAGCGACTCGAAGGCGAGGCCATCTTCTTTGATCATCAGCTTGCCTTGTTGATCGCCATTGCGGACGTCGTAAACCTGTGGCTCGACGGCCTGCTGCGCCATCGCCAGGCCCGATACCAACAGCAGCATCACAAACCGGCGTCCCATCGAAACGGTTTTCATTCTATTGCTCCTCCACCAACACACAGGATGCACGAACGTTCGCATGAGTTGCGGACTTTCGTATTAAGGTCTGTTCTTCTGGATGCTACGGACGGGCCATTCTTCGAAAACCAATTCGGACAAACACTGGTTCGCGAGACTTCGCGGGAGAATTATCCGGCCGCCATGCGGATCCGCGGAACGGAAGTTATCCCGTTTCGCCGGATAATCGATTATTCTGCATAACGCCGCCAACTTCGTGTTTGCCTACCGCTTGTTTCTCCGTCGGACGGACGCCCGATGGCGGATTCGTTCACCGCAAACACGTCGTCCACTGCCTCCGTTCGATCTACGCCAGCCGAAGGTCACCTGCCATCAAAGTTGGATCCCACTTTACTAGAGGCCAATCTCTGATTGGCGATAGAGAATGAATAATACAAATCTCTATCAACAAACTACTGTTTGTGTTACGATGAGGTCTATGGACGCCCCGCGCCCCAGTCTTCCCTACCTCAAAGCTCTCGAGGCGGAAAGCATTCACATCTTCCGCGAAGTCGCCAGCGAATTCCAGCGCCCGGTGATGCTCTATTCCATCGGCAAAGATTCCGCAGTGATGCTCCGCCTCGCCCAAAAAGCCTTTTACCCCGGTCCGATTCCTTTCCCGTTGCTGCACATCGACACCGGATACAAGTTCCCTGAAATGATTGAGTTCCGTGATCGTTACACGGCCGAGTTGGGTGTCCGGCTGGTCGTCCACCGCAATGAGGAAGCGATCGCCGGCGGTGCGCATCCCAGCAAGATCGGAACCCAGCGCTGCTGCGGACTTCTGAAAACCCAAGCGCTTCTGGATGGGCTCAAAGCTGGCCGCTACGACGCCGCATTCGGCGGTGCACGCCGCGATGAAGAGAAATCCCGGGCTAAGGAACGCATCTATTCCTTCCGTGATAGCCACGGCCAGTGGGAACCCCGGGCTCAGCGTCCCGAACTTTGGAACATTTACAACAGCCGCATCGAGCCCGGTGAGAGTATCCGCGTCTTTCCGCTCTCGAACTGGACGGAAATCGACATCTGGCAGTACATCCATCTGGAAAACATCCCCATCGTTCCGCTGTATTACGCCAAGCCCCGTTCGGTGATCCAGATCGGCTCATCCATTACGCTGGCGGAAGCCGCGCCGAACATGGAACCAACCGGCTTGCTCAGCGTGAGAATGCGCTCGCTCGGTTGCGGACCCTGCACCGGCGCGATCCAATCCGAAGCCGACAGCATCCCCAAAATCATCGACGAATTACGTGGATTCCGCCGCAGCGAACGCGAAAATCGCGTCATCGATCACGACCAGGAAGGCTCGATGGAAATCAAGAAACGCGAGGGTTATTTCTAAATGACACCCGCCGCTGAACAGGTAAATATCGAGCAATTTCTCGAAATCGAACAGCAAAAGACGCTCTTGCGCATTCTGACGTGCGGCAGTGTCGACGATGGCAAGTCCACACTGATCGGCCGCCTGCTGCATGACTCGCGCAACATCTACGAAGATCAATTGCAATCCATCGCCAAGAGCGGCTTGAACCGTTCCACCGCACTCATAGATCTTTCGCTGCTCACAGATGGCTTGCGTGCTGAGCGCGAGCAGGGCATCACGATCGACGTCGCCTACCGTTACTTCACCACTGCACTGCGCAAGTTCATTCTCGCCGATACGCCGGGACACGAACAGTTCACCCGCAACATGGCCACAGGCGCTTCCACCGCCGATGTCGCCATCATTCTGATCGATGCGCGCTACGGTGTGCTGCCGCAGTCACGCCGCCATGCTTATATCTGCTCGCTGCTGGGAATTCGCACCGCAGTTGTCGCCATCAACAAGATGGATCTCGTCGGCCTCGACAAACAGGTCTACGACAACATCTACAACGAATTCGCTCCGCTGCTCGCCAATCTCGGATACACGAACCCCTATTTTCTCGCGGCCAGTGCGCTCGATGGCGACAACATTGTCGATCGTTCCACGCGCATCCCCTGGTTCAGCGGACCCGCGCTACTTGAATACCTCGAAACCGTCGAGCCACTCTCGCACGCAAAAACTGCAGCGGACTTCCGCTTCGCCGTGCAACATGTGATTCGTCCGAACCTCGATTTCCGCGGCTATGCCGGCATCGTGGCTTCTGGCGTCGTCCGCCCGGGCGATGAGGTCCGCGTGTGGCCCGGACGCAAGACCTCTCGCGTTTCGCGCATTGTCACTTACGATGGCGATCTCGATGTTGCGCAGGCTGGCCAATCGGTCACGCTCACCCTCGAAGACGAGATCGATATCGCGCGCGGCGAACTGTTTACCCATGTGCAATCCGCCCCGCAGCATGCCAAGCGCTTCGCAGCAGACATCGTATGGATGCAGGATGCGCCACTGCGGCTCGACCGCCCTTGGCTGATCAAGCATACGACCCGTCAGATCCGCGCCCGCGCAGTCCGCGTGCGTCATCGCGTCAACATCGACGACTACCGAGAAGAATCGGCGACGCAGTTGCAACTCAACGAAATCGGCGTCGTCGAATTCGAAGCCGCATCGCCACTGTTTTTCGATCCATACCACGCCAATCGCACTACCGGCGGATTCATTGTCATCGATCCGGAAACCAACGCCACCGCGGGTGCGGGGATGTTGCGCAATGCGATCGAGGCAGAGTTCCGCGAGGTCAAATCCGTCGACCGCATCGCCCGTTACGGACATCCAGCACGCGTGGTTCGCGTGGGTGGACGCGAAGCGCTCGCCAAACGGCTTGAGCGCCGCATCTTCGATCGCGGAGGCGTGGCCGCGGTGCTCGATCGGGGATCCATCGACGTTTTGGAAGTGCTCGCCAACGCGGGTGTCGTCGCGATTCTCGTCCATGAAACCGCCGACCTTCCCGTGGACGAAGGCGCGGCGCTCGATCTCCTGCTAGATCAGATTTTCACCGCGCACGACGATGTCGCGGTGGGAGGCGAAGGTATCTAAATGTCCCTTGAACGAAGCGCCCGCGAGCGCATCCAGACCGAACTTGCTAACTCGACCGGACCCGTCTGTGTCACCTCCAGCTTTCAGGCCGATTGTATGGTGCTGGTGCATCTGCTGATTCAAGAACGCAAAGATATCCCGGTTCTGTTCCTCGACACCGGCTATCATTTTGCCGAAACCTACACCTATCGCGATGAGCTTTCCGCGAGCCTGGGCTTGAATCTGCAGAACCTGCAAGCGGCCAAGAGCGTCGCCGGGCAGGAAGCAGAATTCGGCCACCTCTATTCTTCGGCACCGGATCGCTGCTGCGGTTTGCGCAAGGTGGAACCGCTGTTTGCAGGTCTGCAGCCCTACGCAACATGGTTCACGGCTCTGCGGCGCGATCAGTCGCCGACGCGCGCCAGCCTGCTCGAATCCGCGCCATTCCAATTGCCCGGCGGCAAGATGATTCAGAAGGTGGCTCCACTCGCAGGTTGGACGATGCGCGATGTCTACGCCTACTTGAAGGCGCACAACATCCCGGCCATGCCCCTTTACGACAAGGGCTATACGAGCATTGGCTGCGAGCCTTGCACCGCGCTGCCATCACTCGACGGCACCGACCGTTCAGGACGCTGGGGCGGCAAAAAGCTCGAGTGCGGTATCCACATCCAGGCTTCTTAACATGATCGCTCTCGCGGGATTCTCGATCGCAATGCTCGTCGGTATGACCGGCGTCGGCGGGGGCATCCTCACCGTGCCGGTGCTGATGATCTTTTTCGGCGTGGATCCGGCACACGCCGTGGGCGCTGCGCTGTTGTTCAGCACCTCGGTGAAACTACTGCTGGTGCCTATGGCGGCGGCGCGCGGGCAGGTGAACTACAAGATCCTTGGCTGGATGCTTTTGGGCGGCATCCCCGGAGCGCTGCTCGGCAGCTTTGCGCTGAAGGGCTTGATGGATTCAGGCGCAAAGTCAGTGGTGCAGTTCTTGCTGGGGCTGGTGATCACCAGCGCAGCGTCCGTTCACTTCTGGTCGCTGATCCGCAAAAAGGTAGACCGAGTGCGTCAAGATCGGCCCCGCACGCTGGGTGCGCTGATGTTGCCCGTGGGCCTCGAAGTCGGATTCTCGTCCGCCGGCGCGGGAGCATTAGGCAGCGTCGCGCTGCTCTCTCTCACGTCGATGACCGCCGCTCAGGTCGTTGGCACCGACCTCGCCTTTGGACTCGCACTCTCAGCCATCGCCGGCGGCGTGCACTTTCAGTTTGGCGATGTGGACATGGCGCTGTTGCGCGAGTTGCTCGCCGGCGGCCTCGCTGGCGCATTGGCGGGCGCGTTTCTGGCCACGCAGGTATCGCAGCGGGCGCTGAAGGTGGTTCTATCGTCGTCGCTGTTTGGCATTGGCCTGCATCTCTGCTGGGGCGCGATTAAGGGCTAGGAACAGACGATGGCGCGGGATCTCCAGGAGTCTCCCAAATAAAAACCTCTTTCACCCTCTTCGTTCCATTCGCGAATTCCTGGTTGTAGCGGACGTCTGTGCCATCCCACAGATCGACGTGCCGGTAGGCAAAGGCGATGATACCTTTGATTCTGGCCAGTTCTGTCTTGAGTTCTGTCAAATCGCCCTTGAATTTTTGCGGTTGTCCGAAGCGGGCCACCAAATACACACGGAGATCGTAGGTGCTGTAGATGTACCATTTCTCGTCTGCCCCTTTGGACGCTCGCAGTTTCGATCCCTTCGGATCCATGTGTTTGGTGATTAGGCTCGAGAAGCCTTCAATTGGCCGCGCCGAGTAGTTTAACGACCGGCTGAGGCGGATACAACAGGTATCCCAGTTGTACTTCGTTATGTTCTCACCACAAGCGCCACCGACTAAGGCCGCAACTTGCGCGCGAGTTCCGTCCGGATACTGCGGCCACATTTCACTGAGAGGTGCAAGTTTCATCGTTGTTCGATCCTTCTACTTCGGACTATTCTCTGTACTTAGAACGGAAAACCAAATCAGACAGTCGTCGGGCACTCTACCGGGACCAACTGAGACTTTCTCGACGCCCGTCACTTTCAAGCTGAAGTGGAACCGGGCAAACAGCGCACGCCACTCGGCGAAAAGATCGCTGGTATTCGCAAGTTCCATCACATACCCATCGGCAGTGCCCGATCGAGACCGGCCTGAACGGACATCCCACTTGGGCGACTTGGCCGAGGAATTGGCCAGCCTTCTCGCGAGTTCCGGATAGGCCCGCAATCCACCGAGAAACAAAGTGTGGAAGTCATGCTCGTGTAAGAGAACCTCCCGCAGAATTCTGGCATTCAACTCGAGTTGCTCGTTGAGCGGCAACTGGCAATCGGCACGGTGGCGTGCGATTCCTTTGTTCGCCTCGGAATGCGAAAACAGCCAACGAATCCGGCACGTTCCAGAACGAACTTCATACACGGTCTCCCGATAGGCCTGTCTTTGTTGGATTCTGACGATCGGATCCGCCTCTGGTTGGGCGGACAAGTGACCGCGGCCACCGATCATGACAAACCCAACGGTGAGTCGCACAAGTTTGAACATCGACAGTCCCTAAATAGATGAGCGCGAAATCATGGAATTTCGGGCCACTTTTGCCAATGCTCGTTGCGTTAGGCTAGTCCCGGCCGGGATTCGAGCTGGGTGAAAGACGATTCACGCCGAACACTACCGCCAACCCAAGCGCCGACACGATCAAAACCAGCACTCTCGCGAGCGCGCCATCGCCGGATTCCACGGCATCGTAAATCGCCACTGAGAGTGTCTGCGTTCTGCCTGGGATGTTGCCCGCGATCATGATCGTCACCCCGAAGTCGCCCAGCGCACGCGCGAAAGCGATCGCCGAAGCAGCGAGAATCTGGCGTTGCGCCAACGGCATCGTCACCCGCCAAAACAGCCGCCATTCCGATGCCCCCAGCGTCCGCGCGGCGCGCTCATACGAATGATCCACGCTCTCGAATGCCGCGCGTGCCGATTTGATCAGCAGGGGCGCGGAATGCAGAAACGCTGCGATCACAGCAGCCTTGGCGGTGAACACCAGTGGCTCGCCGGTGATGGATTCCCACACCCTGCCGAACCCACTGTTTCGCCCCATCAGAATCAGCAGATAGTAACCCAGCACTGTCGGTGGCAGCACCAGGGGCAACGTCACCAGCGCGTCCACAAAGTCTTTACCGCGAAAGCTACGATTCGCAAGTTGATACGCAACCCAGAGCCCCACCGCTATGGCAAGCAGCGTGGAAATCGCCGCTACCCGCAAGCTGAGCCAGAGGGGAAACAGGTCCACCTAGACAACCACGAGTGAAGGAACTTTGAGTCCGTTGATCGCGGAATCGATCACCGTCTGAATGAGAAGGTTCTGATCGACCCAAGGGAAGTGCGGTCTCATCACCAGCAGGCTGATGATGCCATAAACAGCCGCCCAAATCGACTGCGAGGCGAGATCGATATCCGTGGTTTCGAGCAGCCCTTCATCCGAGCAGCGGCGGACTTTCTGCATCAGGCTTTCGAACAGTGCGCGCGCCAGAACCTGACAGCCCCAGGGGCGGTCTGGATCGAGTTCAGTGAGGTCGGTCATGTAGGCCACGCGAAAATCCTGCGGGTGTTGCAGCCAATAGTCGACGTACTTTCGCAAACCGGCGCGCAGCGATTCGATGGGTTCGCGAGGGGCTTCGGCGTCAAGCACTTGAAGCTGATTGCAGAGTTCCTGCAGACGCTCTTCCACAATGCAATCGAGCAGACCTGACTTGTCTTCGAAGTAAAGATAGATCGTTGTCGGAGAGTATTCGATCTTCTCTGCGATGCGCCGCATCGAGACATTGGCGAATCCCTCTTTGACGAAAAGTTCGCGGGCCGCGACAAGAATTTCCTGACGGAGTTCCTCTTTTTCACGAGCTCTGCGTTCTGCTACACCCATCTGTTGACTTCTTTCCGGCCTTTCACAAACTAACTGAACACCATTCAGTTTGTTTCGATTCCGCGGATTTGTCAAGTACAGAGAGTTAGGCGGGTGAGCGACGGAAGGAGATGAAACAGGAGTTCCTTCTTTTGGCCTGACTTCCCAGCCCATCGAATCTCTTGAGCAACACCTGGCAAGATCGTGAATCAGATCGCCGCCTTAGGAGCGACACAGCCGCGTGGCGCGGCCCAAAACGGCGAAGAAAACGATCGCGCCACCGGGCGTCGTGTCGCAAATTACTCAATCGATCTGCGGTCCGGCTCGATCATCGCCGCCTTCAGGTACCGACTGATTTGGCGCAAGCATCTTCAACGACCGCCGCCGGAATGGCCGCCTCGGTCTAGAGGCTGTGGGATCCTTTTTGTCGATTCCGACGTCATTGAAGCGGGATATGGGCACCGCCTCAGTGCGATTTATTTCTTCACGACAGGCGGTGCGGCGGCCGGCTTGACCGCCGCCGGCTTGGAAGGAACGGCAGGCTTCGCCATCGCTGGCTTTGCCGGACTCACAACAGGCTTCGCAGCCGCGGGGGCCGGAGCCATCGGATCGTAAATGACCGCGGTCTTTGCAAAGTCCATCATCGGAAAGTTCTTGCGCAGGTACACGGCGCCTTGTTCCTGAATGAGGCCCTGCTGGGCTTCTTCGCCATAGCCATCGTAAAGTTTGTCCACAACGTCCATACCTTCCACTACTGTGGCGAACGGAGCGAAGCCCATGCCGTCGAGGCGCGAATTGTCTCCGAGGTTGATGAACAACTGCGTCGTGCGGGAATTCGGTCCGCGAGTGGCAAAAGAGATCGTGCCGCGCTTGTTGCTCTCGCGCACCGGATCGTCATCGAGATTCGCGTTCTGCCAAATCTTGGAGATCGCCGGATTCGCGTGGATACCGAACTGCACCACGAATCCTTTGACGAGGCGGAAGAAGTGGGCGTCGTTATAGAATCCCGCACGGATGAGATTGAAGAAACGATCTGCGCCGAGCGGAGCCCACGCGCGATTGACCTGCAGGACGAAGTCACCTTTGGGTGTCGAAACCTTGACCTTGAAGGTATCCGGACCCTGTGTCTTGAAGGTCGCGGGATTGGTCAGAACCGGTTTGGGCAGCGCTGCTGCAGGCTTTGGCTTCGCGGCTGCAGCCGCCATTGGAGGCTTCGCCGGAACAACCGGCTTCGCAGCAGCGGCAACCGCGGGCTTCACAGCGGCGGGCTTTACCGCAGCAGGCTTCGCAGGCGCGGGAGCCTTGGTCGCGGGCGTTTGCGCGAACAGCAAACTCGCGGCACAAACGGAAATCGAGAGGAATGTCTTCACAATCGAGATTATACTGAAAAAGCATGATTTCCCGCTTGATTCGCCTTCTTCTCGTTTCCCTCGTGGCCTTTGGACAACAGTCGACGAGCATCCGCTTGATCGTCACGACAGACCTTCACGGCTATCTCTATCCGTACGACTACTTCACCGCCAAAGCCGCCGACCGCGGACTGGCCAAGGCCGCGACACTCATCGCGGCAGCCCGCGCGGAGCAGCCCAACTCGCTTCTGATCGATTGCGGCGACACCATTCAGGGATCCGCCTTGGAGACCGTTTATCAGGGCTTTGTACGCACCGGTCGCCTGCCTGCGGGTGTCCACGCCACGCTCGGCGAAGACCCGGTCATCCTTGCGATGAACCATCTGCGCTTCGATGCCATGGCTGTGGGCAATCACGAATACAACTACGGACTCAAGAATCTCAACCGCGCACGCAGTGCCTCGAAGTTCCCCTGGATTTCCGCCAATACCGAGCTCGCCAACGGTTCGCGCGAGCGCGCGTTTCCGCCCTACGTATTGAAGACGATCAACGGCGTGAAAGTCGGCATCGTTGGCATCACAACGCCTGGAGTCCCCGCGTGGGAAGAAGAGAAGAACTACCGCGGCTATCGCTTCGTCGCAGGCAAAGAAGCGGCGGGAAAGGCTGTGGCCGAACTGCGTGCGAAGCATTCCCCGGATATCGTTATCGTCGCGGCACACGCGGGCCTCGAGGACAATGGCGATCTGCGCGGCGAGAACATGGTGCGCCAAATCGCCAAAGAGGTCGGTGGCATCGACGCCATCGTATTTGGACACACCCATGCCACGCTCGCAGGCCACTGGGTCGGCAACGTGCTGGTGATGCAGCCGCGCAATTGGGGCATCTCGATTGGCCTGATGGATATCGCACTGGTGAAAGAAGGCGGCAAGTGGAAGGTCACCGACAAGAAGTCGAAGCTGGTTCCGGTGACACGCGATACCGTTGCCGACGCCGAGGTGATCCGTATCGCAAAGCCCTATCACGAGGCCGCGGAACAGTATCTCAATTCACCTGTTGCCGAGGTGCCGGAGCGTCTGGATGGGCAACTTTCGCGCGTCACAGATTCTCCGTTGATCGACGCGATTCACGAAGTACAGTTGAAGTACGCGAGCGCCGATGTCTCATTCGCGTCTTCGTTCAACCCTCGAGTGGTCTTTGCCAAAGGGCCTGCGACCGTTCGCGAAATCGCGGCTCTGTATGTCTACGACAACACGCTCTATGGCATCGACGGCGATGGCAAGATGGTGCGCGAAGCCCTGGAAAACGCGGCGAAATTTTATCTCAGTTGCGCGACGCCCGCCTGCGATAGCGGTCCGCTGATCAATGCGAAAGTCATCGGATTCAACTACGACATGGCGTCCGGCGTCGACTATGAGATCGACTTGCGCAAACCCGAAGGCGAACGCGTTGTGAACTTGCGATACAAGGGTGCGCCGCTGAAAGACGACCAGCCGTTGAAGATCGCGGTCAACAACTACCGCGCTGGCGGCAGCGGTGGTTACGCGATGTTCAAGCGCGCCAATGTTTACTATCGTTCGGCGGAAGAGATCCGCGAGTTGATGATCCGCCACTTTGCGGAGAAGAAGTCTCTGCCCGCCAAGGCCGATGGGAACTGGCGCGTGATACCCGCTTCCGCTGCCGCAATCCTGGCGCGTGAGGCTTCCACCGAATCCCGGCGCGGCGAGAACAAGTGACGCGCTGAAAAACATCGTATAGACTCTGTCGACCTCCCGGAACCCAACGTGTAACATTCGCCAGATTGCCGCGTGCCGCGGACGATGCGGCTCTTGCAAAGGTCATCGCCGAAGGCATCCCCAACACGAACATGACCGGATCCTGGCAGATGTCCGAACGCGAGGTCAAGTGGACCGCCGCCCACGTCCGCTCCATCGGTCGCGTCGCGGAACAGAAACTGCCGGGCGACGCGCGAATCTGTTCGACACGCATCCTGCAGGCAAGGGCTGGATCTTCCAGATCGACGGTAACTTTGGCGCGGTTGAGGGAATCGTGAAAATCCTGGTGCAATGCCACGAGGAGGAGATCAGTTTCCCATCGGCGCTCCCGAAGGCGTGGCCCGGTGGGCGCGTATGCGGATTGCGCGCGCGTGGAGTCGTCGAAGAGGATCTGGAATGGAAGCGGGGACGCGCCGACAGCGCTTTTCTGCAGGCGAGCCCCACTCGCGAGCACAAACTTCGCGCGCTAAAAGGACAGCGTATCGCGCAGTTGTGATCTAATCTGTTGGAGAGCACAAGATGAATCGCCGTAACTTCGCCTTCACCGCAGCCGCGGGACTTTCCACTGCAAGAGCGATCAAAGCCGCTGTCGCACCCAAGATCACGCCTTGGTCGCCGGGTATCAAGATGGCCGTGCAACTCGATGCGGATCTAAGCGATGAAGACCTGCAGTTCATGAATCAGGTCGGCGTGCGCTACGCCGCCGTTACCATCCACCGCAAAGACGATAACGTCGACAATATGCGGCGCATCAAAGCCAAAGTAGAATCGGCGGGACTGCGCGTCTGGAACATCGGGCACGACGGCAATCGCAATCAGGAAGAGATTGTTCTCAATCTTCCGGGGCGCGATGAGCGCATCGAAGCCTATAAGCGCTATCTGCAGAACTGCGGCAAGGCGGGCGTTCGCTACGTGACCTACGCCCACATGGGCAACGGCATCTGGAACACCGATCGCGAAACGACGCGCGGCAACGCATCCGCGCGCGGTTACAACCTCGCACTTGGCGGTGAAGGGCACTGGGCTGGAAAAATCTTCAAAGGTCCGCTGTCGCACGGGCGAGTATTCACCGAAAACGAATTGTGGGATAACTACGAATACTTCATCCGCAAGGTTGCGCCGGTCGCGGTGGAAAACAATGTGTTCATCGGCATTCATCCAGACGATCCGCCGGTGCCGATGTTGGCGGGCGTGCCGCGCTGCATCTTTGGCAACTTCGAAGGCTACAAGCGTGCACTCGAAATCGCGAACTCGTCGCACGTCGGCGTTTGCTTTTGCGTAGGCACCTGGCTCGAAGGCGGCGACCTGATGGGTGCGGATGTCGTGACCGCGATCAAGTATTTCGGCGAGCGCGGCAAGATTTGGAAAGTCCACTTCCGCAACATGAGCGCGCCTCTGCCGCACTTTGTGGAAACGTTCGTGGACAACGGCTACTACGACATGTATTCGGCGATGAAGGCGCTGCGCGACGTGAACTTCGATGGCATTGTGATAGGCGATCACTTTCCGACGATGGTGGGGGGGCCGAGAGTGGCGGTGGCGTACACGGTGGCGTGGATCCGTTCGATGATCGATCGCGCGAATGTTGAGGTCGGTGGCGCCACGAAGGCATGAGTCCAGGATTCACTCTCGACTTCCGAGCCGCAAAATCGAGAGCGATTCACGAGTTTTGCCGTGTGAATACGATTCAGGGTGCAGGCTGCCCAGGATGCCGGAAGCCTCTGCTGCGGCTTTTGTGAGACACCTTGGATTTACCTGCTCTATTGCTGGACTTGCAGCATTCCCTACGATCCCTTTAGCTATCGGATTCAGTCCGATGGCTCAGTCGAGTTGCTTGAGGTTAATACGACGACTACACGGGGATCTTTCCTTTCCAGCGCGGCGGATTGAAGATCCCGACGAAATCCTGGCGCAGACTTCTGGTCCGATCTGTCGGCAGTTGCCTCCGCGCTTTGCTGTAATTTGCGACGATGCTTCGGGCAACGATGCGATGGTTCTCCATTTTTGCCGTGAATGCTCCGTGGTGTCGGCATACCATTCGAACGACTAACCGGATGGCGAGAGTTCCTAACTTGACAAAAGCGTACACGGCCTCGAAGGTGGATGGCATTTTGGCCCTGCCCCCTGTTCGCTAGAATTAAGCGTGGACATTACTGCGCTCCTGCAACAGGCCCAGCATAGAGACCGCCAAGGTCTCGACGCGGCCATGCCGCTCATCTATCGCGAATTGAAGAAACTGGCCGCCTCCCACGTCCGGCGCGAAGGTAAGCAGAGTCCGATGGCAGCGACGACGCTTGTGCATGAAGCCTACCTCCGCCTCGTCCGCGCGAACCATCCCGAGTATCGGAACCGAACTCACTTTTTCGCGATTGCCTCGCGCGTCATGCGGCAGGTCTTGGTGGACGCCGCGAGGGCGCGGATGACCAGCAAGCGCGGCGGAGAGGCACCGATGCAACTGCTCGAATTCGTGGATCTCGGTTCGGAGCAGACAAGGCGGTGCTCGCCCTGGGTTCTGCACTGGACCATCTTGCGACGATCAGTGAGACCAAGGCCTCTTTGATCGAGATGCACTACTTCGGCGGAATGACCGCCGAAGAATGCGCCGAAGCCAAGGAGATGTCGGTCCATATGGTGCGTAAGGAACTGCGGCTCGCGCAAGCCTGGCTTCGGGCGGAATTGGCGGGCGATTCGACACGGTCTGCCGGGATATCAGAGACCTCCACGCCGTAGCCTTCGAATCGCCTCGATCTTCGCATAAAGCCCGTCTCGGAATGAGAATCCGACAGGAGGCGCATTGCGTGCGGGTTTCGTGAGGGCGGCGAATTCGGTGATGGTGGCCGCCGATTTTCTTGGCACCACCGAAAACCACCAGCAGTAGCTGAGAACGCCCTTGCGAGCCAGCTTTCCATCTAAATGAAGCGCTGTCAGTCTAAATCAGCGTAGGCGTTACGCATTGAAGGTCGAGAGGCGACACGAAAGCCAACAATGACACGAGAGAAGCTTCGAGACTACGTATTCTGGATTGGCAAAAGCCCAGCCACGATCATGACAGCAGTAGATGCCTGGGGTGGATGGTCGAGCATCTTCCCGATGGAGATATCAGTGGACTTCAAATTTCCTGAGGACGGAGTTCCGAAACCAAAACTTGACGCCTCGGTAAGTAAGTTTCCGGCAGAGCAAAGCCGGGTCAGAAACTTCTTCAACGTAACCCCGAAGTACTTGACGCTTCTCTCGTCACCGGCGGCAAAGTTGCGCATGCAATCCATCAAAGGCTTGCGCACTGCGGCGATTGACGCAATCACATTCCCTTTCAGCGGTCAGGTGTATGTAGACGAAATGCGAAGCAGGTATTGGTTTCAAATGACCGCTGCTGGCGGCGTTTACCATTACGTAGGCGAGGTCAACGCCATGAAGGTTGCCGAAGCTTTGCGGTTAGGCCAGACGGCGAGCCCAATCTTCAAGCTCGTCTCTCCCGATAACCTTGGCGGTTCACTGGAGGTGATCGTAAAAAACAATTTTTGGACGCGGAAGCTGCCAAATAGGATGACAGTAATGACGCGTCGCGAAACGATTGGTTCGCTAGGCGTTGCCACGAGTGTTATTACGGACATGGTTACAGACGAAGTCTTCCAGGGGTCCTACAACTACGCAGAAACGGCCACGAAAGGCATCCTGTTGCACGAATACTGTGACGTGTTTCCACATAGCGAGGTCCCTGGTTTCTATGTGAATCCACCAAAACACTCGACACTCGAGACGCGACGTTTTGAGCGATTACAACCTATAAAGTAACAGTTGAACGCAACTCAGCGGTAGCGCAGGCTTATTCCTCGCCGTTTTCACGAGAGATTCAATTGAAATGGGACACCACACATACCACCCGAAACCCGATCTGAGCCGTTGGAGCAGCGCCGAATGGATGGTCGAGATCGTCCAGAAAACCAGGAATCCGTATTCCAGCCCAATGATGAGGGCTGCCCAGTTGGTGAGTCATGCCACGGGAATCGATATCATCCTGAATGCGCCGCCAAGCATGACTTTGGGTGCCTCATCCGGACGCAGGAAGGTATTTGCGCAGTTTCTTTGGGGCCTCACCTGGAACGGCGAGTGGTACGTTCGGGGTGTGAGATTCAGCACAAACCTGAGTTCGAGCCAGTTGAAGGAGGCCGAAAAACAGGCGTTGAAAGAACGGCTGTTGGATCGTATCGAATTGGACTACGCGAAGCGCTACAACCCAAAAGCAACCGTATTTCCCGCAGAGGAGAATCTTGAGACCTTCGTGAGTGACCTAGAGCTTGGCGACGCAATCGTCGCAAGTCTGATTCAGAGAGCTCACGAGGCCGGGCAGGGTGCCGCGAAGCTGCTGGAAAATCCAATCACGCCCCTGGATTTGACCCTCGATCTCATAGGGTTTGGTGTCGGCAAGGCAGGCAAGGCGTCGGAAAAGGCAGCAAAGCTTGAGAACGCCTACGAAAGAGTAGATGGGGTTAAAGTTACAGTGGACGCTCAACAGCGCGGCAGCGACGCCAGAGTTGGAGAAAAAAGCAAAGGGGACGCGATTTTGGAAACTGCGGTGGACCTGGCCGGATTGATTCCGGGGGCGGGCCCCTTCATCAATGTGATTGCGGGTTTTGTCTTCGACGTTGCAATTGCCAATCAGGCCGGTGCTGTGACGCGGATACGGTCGCGAGCCTATTCATTCCTTATAGCCGGTTTTATTGGCGACATTACCTTGACGGATACTGGAGTCCTAAAGTATCGATTCGATAGGAACTTCTTCATGCAGGGACAGGCCTTGGCACGGCGGCTCACGCCGAAACACCGCTACCAGGTGCAGCTCTCGCTGTTACACTACGCATCGGATCACTACACAGATGGCGGATGGGGCGGATTGACCTATCTGGGGTACCAAAAGCGTGAGTGGCTTTTTCCGGACCACTATTTGGTGAACTGGAGTCCGAGGCTACTTGGTGCAGCTTTGGCAACACAGTTGCCCAAGATCAAGTACCTCGTTCACTAGACCCGGCGTGGCGACCGTCTTGCTCAAGTCCTGGCACTGTCGAA
>Ga0163144_10000489_pt1 | contig 91627 bp, 77 predicted proteins | sample OliLak19BULKMAT1_FD_123175 | JGI IMG/M metagenome (GOLD analysis project Ga0163144, IMG submission 123175) | Freshwater microbial mat bacterial communities from Lake Vanda, McMurdo Dry Valleys, Antarctica - Oligotrophic Lake LV.19.BULKMAT1 | ecosystem: Environmental > Aquatic > Freshwater >...
GCAGGCGCTGCGCAGGAAAAGGTGGTCGTCGGGGTTCTTGTAGTCCTCCTGGATGATGTTGTGGTCGACGTACTGGACGCTCACCTCGGTCTTCACCCGGTCCAGGCCCATCGCCTCCAGCTCCAGCATCACCAGGGTGCCGGTGGCGTCCTGGGTGAGCGTCTGGTCAATGCGGATCCCGATCTCCTCGCCGGGCTTGATGTCACCGTGCATCAGATGCGACTGGATCAGCTTCTGCGTGACGTTCAAGCTCATCGTCCTTCTCCCAAGTGTAGTGTGGTGGGATGGGTCGCGCGGGTGCAGGACCGAACCCCCAGGGCACATGTTATGCGCGCATTCCCACTAGGTACTCAATCTTCTCAGCGCTTCGCAGGAGCCATCGGATGAGCGATGCCACCGAATGTAATATGAGGAGGATGCATGGCGCGCACTCCCAACGAGTTCAGTTCGTTCGTACTTGTTGGCCTGAGCGTGTTGCTCAGCAGTGGTTGCCAGTCTGAGCGATCCACCGAGCCCGCGACGGAGGCGTTGACCAGTAGGTCGATGACCAGAGCTGAAGGACAGCGCGCTCGTGACGCGTTCCACGAACGAAATCCGGAGGACTGGTTTGGAAAGGCGCGCAATGCGGCGGTGAAGCAGGGCGTTGACTACTTGCTGATCAACGGGTGTCGTGCGGGAGAAACTTGCAACCTCTTGAACCGATTCCGTTTCCGTGACGAGGGTTTGCCTCCACGAGCAGCCGGGCGTGCGGGGAGGCCCGTCTCTCGGGCAGCCGTCCGGAAGATGCTGGACGAATCGGATGCGTGCGATCGTGGGAACCGCAGCCAGGTCATTCAGGCAAGCAATTCTCCCGTTGCGTCACCGGTCACCTTTGTGACTGACTTGTCTTCGGAAGCCTTGGCGCTCATCGCGGAGTTGGAGCAGGCGTACCAATCCTCAGGCGATTCGTACGCACTCGCGCCTTGGGTCCGATCGTCGATTCTGCCTACGCTCAGCTCTCGAGCGAGGAAGCTGGCGGTGTGTCTAGTCTTGCCTCACTGGCCCAGAACTCCATGGAGCTGTGGGAGTCCGAAGCGCCGTCGATGGGCTCCGCACTGGGCCCCATGATTCTTTCGGAATGTGAAGGCATCAGCGAGGAGGACTGTCTCGGTGAGGTGGAGGCACAATCTTCGTGCGAACCGCCCGACTGCTGGGAGACGTCGTACTCTTCACCTTTGACACCGCAGCGACGCGACCCGACGTTTCGGAACGCCGGTGGATTCGTTCAGGCATCGTACTGGAAGTTGTCAGCCACCGAGCTGGTGGAACCCAGCCGGTATGTGTCCCCCTCGTCCGTGCTGACATGCGAAGAGCCACAATTGTGGGGCATCGCAGAGGTCGATTTCGTGACTGGGGTATCTGTGTTCACAGGCGCAGTGGGGCGGTAACCAGAATCATGCGGAATGGGGTGGATTGGACGCGGTGAGGCATGATCGTAGGGGCGCCCTATACGGGCGCCCGCTGTATCGGATGGCGGCATGGGTCGGTTTGGACACGGGGGGGGCGGCGGGCATCATGGCAGGGGCCGATTCCAATCGGCCCGTGGACGCGGGATTTGAATCTCCATGGGGGATTCGTAGGGGCCGGGCCTGCCCAGCCCGCCACGACGCGCGGAGCTCGCGGGTACACCCGTAGCTCGGCCAGGAGCGTCGCTGCAGCGACGGCGCGTCAGCGCCCATCCGCCGAGCCCGGAGGTAAGTCCGGGACAAGTCAGGTCTCACGCCGGCCGACGAGGCCCGAGGGCAAGATCCTTCGCCTTCGGCGCGGGAGGACTCTGATGCGTGATCAGCTCCGGTGTCTCAGGGCCGATTGGAATCGATCGCTACGGACCTGCTCCCTTCTCCCTCCCAAACGCCGGAACGGCCAGCACATCCCGCGCTGGCCGTTCTGATGGTCGTGCCCGGGGCTGGATCAGACCTTCGCACTCCGCCGAGCCCGCTGCACCAGCATCAGCCCGAGGAGGCCAGTGGCCATCAGAACCATGGCGGCAGGTTCCGGGGCGGTGGTCGTGGTCAGAGGAGGCGTCACGGTGTACGTCCCCTGAGCGAGGATGGCGTCGGTCCGGCCATTGCCCTGGATCCGGATCTCCAGCGTGTTGGTGCCGTTGACGAATCCGCTGCCTGGCATCGCCAGCTGGAACGGGGTCGTCCAGTTGTTGCCGTTCGGCCCCAACGGACCCGGAGACATCCCCAGCGCGCTGAACGTCCCGCCATTCAACGACCAGCCGACAAAATAGTTGTCCAGGCGGAACACATTGAGATTGATGGCTTGCAGCACCCCGGCGAAGACGCTGAACGTGGTCTTGAAGGTGTACTCGTAGTGCGGGTTCTCGTTGGGCGCATTCGACCAGACAGTGGCACTCGCATACGGGCTGACGTAGTATGCGTTCCCAGCTGGGCCGGCCACCGGCACGCTCGACCAACCACCCGGGCTGGCGGTCACCCGCATCACGTCGAAATAGTTCCCGTTGCACGGCCCGGTCGGCGGTGCGTCGGTCGGGATCACGGTGCACTTGACCTGCCACTGCCCGCCCGCGTCGGTCGGGAAGAGGTTGTAGGTCTGGGCCTGAGCTGCCGCCAGCGGGCTGAGCAGGGCAAGGGCAAAAATCCGGAATAGCTTGCGCATTTACGAGACCCGAAGTGTGGGACGGTGCACCGTGGACGAGGCGATAGAGAGCAACCCTCATGCCTTGGGCTGCTGACCCGGCCCGCCGGCGATGCGTATGTCATAAGTCGTTGGTATATAAGGTGGTAATCAAATCGATAGTGCTGACCTGAGCCCCTTTGGGGTGGACGGGCGCTCGGATTCGTGCCACCAATCGGCAGCACTACGTGGGGTTGGCGCCACAGGGTGGGACCGGGTGCCGGTCTGGCCTCCTGTCAGGGGACGCTATCCCGCAGCACAGCGCGATTGCTCCGGTACGGGGCGAACCCGGTTCCCCAATCCACGCTTTGGACTTCCACCGATAGCTGCCCACCGTTCACATGGATGATCAGATAATGGTACGGGTTGTCGCCACGCTCCGGCCCGGGCCGGACCAGGTGCTGGACTCGGACAGAATCTGGCCGACCAGCGGCGAGGTATTCCCGCAGGTCGGGCTCCCCGCGATAGGGGTAGAGCGGCGCCCCGCCGCCCCCGGTCACCAGTTGATCGAGCCGTTGCGGCGCTCCAGCCGCGTCCTGATATCGCTCCACCCAGTGCTCAAAGAGATGCTCATGGCCCGTGGCCAGCAGGGAAACCCGATTGGCCCGGAACATCGGCATCCACCGATCTCGCATGACGGCCGTGGGACGCTCCAGTGTCGCGCCGCCGTGGGGACCGGATGAAAACACCGGATGATGAAAGAAGGCGACCAGATGCGGATACCGGCTCCGGTCGAGTCCCTCGATCTGGCGCCGGGCCCACGCAAACTGGGTCGAGTCGTCGGCGATGTTGGAGTCGAGGGCGAGCACGAAGGTGTTGCCGTAGCCAAACGCATAGGTGGGATAGCCGGTCAGCCTTCGCGTGGCGCCATCGGGCGGGATGAGGTCGGCCATGGCCGCCAGGTAGTTCCGCAACCCCTCCTGCCGTCTCGGGTCCTCAAGGCCCCCGGCTGAGGTGACGTCGTGATTGCCGGGAGCCAGGAAGTAGGGAACACCCCCCTCGGCGGTCAGCCGGTTGATCAGCCCCGTGAAGCTGGTGTTCCACTGGCGGGCATCCCGGCCGTTGACCACCGCGTCCCCGGTCTGGAGGATGAACTTGACCGGCGAGGGACCCGCTTCGCTCGCAGCGATCGTGCGGAGCATGGCGTCGACGATGAGGGAGTGCTCGTACTGCGGGTCAATGCCGTCCCGCCGGCCGCGGGTATCGCCATAGACAATGAACGAGAACCGAGTCACCCCTGCACTGGCAGATTCTGCCGGTAGCGGATGCCGTGGAGGGGAGATGGCCGTGACCGTCCCTGCTGGTTGGGCCACCTGCCCAGCGGCCTGACCGGCAGGCACCGTCAGGGCCATGGCGAGCAGGGCCAGCACCTTGCCTCTCAACCATCGATTCGTCATCTCCGTTTGCTCCCTGCGGTAGTGGGTTCAGGTCGGATGCAACCCACGGATACCCCTGCGGGTTGGCGCGGCGTGCAGTCGGCCGCCCGATCGGACTCCCGTTGTTGACAGCCACCTCTCACCTCTCACCTCTCCGACCGTGCGTCCGGACGCGACGCGAAGTACTCGAGCAGCAGCCGGTGAATGAAGATCACCCCTCCGCCAACCTTCTGCAGGAAGATCAGGCGGTGGGCGTAGTTCAGGAATCGCCCGTAGCGCAAGGGCATGTGCCCTTGCCGGTAGAGCATGAACCGGAGGGCGTAATGGTGCAGCACGTCCAACCCGCCGTACCACATGCCGGCCGTGATGCCCAGGGTCCCTCCCAGGAGCAGGCCGACGATCAGGCCCGCGAACAGGCCCTCGAAGGGCCAGGTGGCCACCAGCTGGCAGAGGAGCGTCAGCACGCTGAACCCCAGCCACATCAGCAGGGCGTGTTTCCGCGACAGGGCGATCCCCTGGTTGGGCAAGGTCTTTCCCTGGACGAGGTCTCCCTGCAACCCTCCGAAGGCGACGCCGAGCACGCTGTAGGCCAGCGCCCATACCGCGCCAATCGAGAGGATTTCCCGGAGCTGCGGGGGCTGGTCGCGCACCAGGTCAAAGAGCACCCCGAGCGCCATACCGAGGACCAGGCCCAGGAGCGTCCCCACGACTCCGCCGCGGAGCGCCTTCTGCTTCGACCAGGTCAGCGCCTCGACCGGATGGATGTCATGAACCGGCGTGGTGCCGTGGTTCCGGGTTCCCCAGATCACGGCGAACATGATGCCGAAGAAGAGTCCCACCTCCAGCCCTTCCAGCGGACCCCAGAAAAGGCCGACCCCGATGCCGCCGGCCACCGCACAGCCGAGCGCCACCAGGACAGCGTGGCGGAAGGTCCGCCCCAGGGTCCGGGGCGGCGGTGAAGCATCGGTGGTGGCGCCGCGGTCCAGGCGACGGCCATCGATCACGCCCAGGAAAAGCCCCGCTCCCACCGCGAAGGCCACCCCTGAGAGCGGCGCCGCCACCAGCCCGAGTCGCGGTCCGGTGCCGAAGAAGGTGCTGACAATCGGCCCCATCCGGACGGTGCCGTCGGGGTTGGAGCGGAACATCTCCAGGAGGAAGACCACGAAGCCGGAGGCCAGGCCGTACCCGATCGCAACCGCGAGTGCAGCCACCCATCGAGTGGTCATGGCGTACCGCCACCGCTCGGCTCGACTCGCCAGCCAGGCGGGCTGCAGCTGGTCCAGCATGAAGACGGTCTGGCCCTGGCGCTGCATTCCCCGCGCCAGCCATGTCAGGCACCCGACGGTCTCCTCCCGGGAAAACGCCTGCATCGCCTGGCCCCGGCGCTGGAACATCCGGTCCACATAGGTGGAGAAGAGCCGTTCGCGCTGGGCCTGCCAGTTCTCCTCGGAGAGCCGGGTCAGCGAGGCGGCCGACATCTCCTGGCAGGCCATGGTCATGACATCGAGCATCAGCGGTGACTGGGCCATCGAGAGCAGGCTGGCATTGCTCCGGAGCGCCGTCGCCAGCCCGCTCAAGGCCGGGCCAGCCCGCTCCACGTGCCGCTGGACCTGCTCCTCCGACAGGGGGCGCAGGGCGATGGCGGCATACAGCTTGAGTCGCACCGGAAGGGCAGTGTAGTCCTCGATCCGGCTGGCCACCACGATGCCCGGTCCGCCGATTTCCTCGATGAAAGCGTTGATGGCCAGCACGCATGCCGCCCGGTCCTCGAACCGCACTTCATCAAGGCCGTCAAGCAGCAGGGTCAGCCGGCTTGCCTCCAGCCAACTCCGTCCCATCCGCTTGGGGATCTGGTACTTGGAGCTGAGCTCCTCGAAGATCCAGTCGTCAAGCGTCTGGCGCGGATTCCACGAGGAGAGGTTGAGCACCACGGGGATGGAGTGCGCCGGGTCCCGCTCCGCCTGGCGGACCAGCTCGCGGGCCAGGTCGAGGAGGGTGATGGTCTTTCCCGATCCCGGCGCGCCGAGGATCAGGAGCGACCGACCGACCTCCTGGAAGAGGTCGCCGATGCCCTGGTCCGCCGCCAGAGGGCGACCAGCCTGGTCGGGGAGTTCGAGTATCTGCTGCCAAGGATGGGTCACCGCATCGGGACGGGTCTCCCGGGCCACCTCGATCGGCGCCTGGCGGTGGATGGATTGTTCCAGGACCCCCTCGATCCAGAATTGGCGCACCTTCTGGAGCAGGATGAGCTGATTGGCCCGATCGCGCGCCTCCGCGGGCGGTAGCGCGGCGAGGCTGAGCGCGGCCGCAGCGGCTGTCGAACTCGGGGGCGGCGCCGTTGCGGCTTGGTCGGCCGGGTGACCGGTGGGCCAGAGTCGGCCCGAAAGACCTTCGGGCCGGGAGGCAAAGGCGCGGAGGTCGGCCAGGAACTCCCCCACCTCCTGGTACCGGACCATCGGATCCTTGGCCAGGCACTTCATGACGGCACGGGTCAGGGAGTCGGGAATTCCCGCTCGTGCCTGCTGGAGAGGCAGCGGCTCCGAGGTGATCACCGCGTAGAGCAGTGCCATCTCATGCGGAGCGGAGTAGGGGCTCCGGCCCGAGAGCATCTCGTAGAGCACCAGGCCCAGCGCCCAGATGTCGGAACGATGGTCGACGGTGCTCTCGCCATTCATCTGCTCCGGGCTCATGTACGCCATGGTGCCCATCAGCGCACCGGTCTCGCTTGCGTCGGTGTCACTGGAGAGCTTGGCCAGGCCGAAGTCCAGGATCTTGACGAGTCCGCGGTCAGTGACCATGACGTTGGCGGGCTTGATGTCGCGGTGGATGATCCCCGCCTCATGGGCGCGGGCCAGCCCCTCGGCCATCTGGATGGCCAGCGCCACGGCGGGGTCCGGCGCCATCGGGCCGGGTTCCATCAGCGCCTTGAGGGTCTGGCCCGGGTAGTGGGCCATCGCGATGTAGCGCGAGCCATCGGCGGCGTCGCCGATTTCATAGATGGTGCAGATGTTGGGGTGGTCCAGCGCGGAGGCGGCCCGAGCCTCCTTGACGAAGCGGGCGTTGGAGACCTCATCGCTGGTGAGCGGCGCAGGGAGGAACTTGAGGGCCACCAGGCGGCCCAGGCGCTCGTCCCTCGCCTGATAGACGACGCCCATGCCACCCTCGCCGAGCTTCTCGATGACCCGATAGGGGCCGATGCGCTGGCCGATCCTGGTCTCCACCGGGGGGAGCGTCGGGGCAACCACCAGTCCCTCGGAATGGGTCTTTCCGGCCACCGAGTCCTCGCCCGCGCCCGCCAGGAAGGCCTCGCGCTCCTCCGGTGGCAGCGACAGCGACTGCTCGATCAGCTGGCGCAAACGGGCCTGCCGGGGAGGGGTCACGGGGTCGTCACCCTGGGGGAGAAGTCTCTGTTACGCCGGCGGGGAATAGACTGTATACTAGCGGGAACCGGGCCCTCCTGACCACGTGCAGCCCCTCGACCCCGTCCCCCGAAAGGGACTCCATGTCTCCGATTCCGAAGGCCGCCGATGGGTACTACCACCCCCGGACTGAAGCCGAAGTCCGCAGCCTGATCCTGTACGCCAGGGAGACCGGGAAGCTGCTCCGCTGTCGAGGCTCCGCCCACTCCGCCAGCGCCGCCATCTTCACCACCTGCAAGGGCCCGCCGCCGTGCCAGATGGACACTCCGCCGGATGATGGCAACCTGAACGTCATGCTCAACCTGATGAACGGCATCGTGGAATGGGATGACGCGCGGAAGCAGGTCACCGTCCAGGCGGGCTGCCACCTGGGGCTGGACCCCTCCGACCCGACCCACACCTCCACGTTGCAGAACAGCCTTTTCTACCAGATGAACCAGCGGAAGTGGGCCATTCCGGACATGGGAGGGATCATCCACCAGATGGTGGGCGGTTTCCTTTCCACCGGCTCCTCCGGCTCCTCTCTGACCTACGCCTTCAACCGGCACCTGGTGGGGCTCCGGCTGATTGATGGCAATGGAGTGACGGTGGACCTGGACGAGAGCGACGAGCGGTTCTACGCCGCCGGGGTGTCGCTCGGCCTGCTCGGCGTCATCATCCACGCCACCTTCCAGGCGGTGGACGCCTTCGATATCGTCGGGGAGCAGAGCACCACCACCCTGCCGGACTGCCAGGTGGACCTGTTCGGGGATGGCGGCAAGGGCAAGCCCACCCTGGAGCAGTTCTTCCGGCAGACGGAGCACACCCGGCTGATGTGGTGGCCGCAGGAGGGGGTGCACCGGATGGAGGTCTGGAAGGCGACGATCATCAAGGAAAAGACCGGCTTCAAGCCCGACCCCTACAAGGAGTTTCCCCCGATCGATGGCACCCAGTGGCCCTCGCAGTTCGTGGCCGGTGGGGTCCTGACGCTGCTGGGGCACTGGATGATGCCGGGGCTGATCGGGAACATCACCCGGTTCTTCGTCACGCATGTCTACCCGACCATCGTGCGGATTTTTGAGCCGGTGGACGGCAAGAAGGGCCCGCTCAAGTTCCAGGACATCTGGTGGCATGGCCTTCCGATGGACAATTCGGCGTACGACAACCTCATCCCCACCCGGTTCACGGAACTCTGGATCCCGATCGAGCGGTGCCAGGAGGTGATGCAGACCCTGATGCATGTGTACCAGACGAAAGGAGTCTGGGCAGCTGGAACATACTCCTGCGAGATCTATCCGACCCCTGCCAGCAAGTTCTGGATGAGCCCGGCCTACGAGCGGGATGTGGTGAAGGTCGACGTGTTCTGGTTCGGCAAGAATGCGGGCGATCCGATCGCCCACTTCTATCCCCAGTTCTGGGACGCGCTGAAGCCGTTCCAGTTCCGGCCGCATTGGGGCAAGTACCTGCCTTATACCGCAGTTGACCCCACCGCGTGGCTTCAGTATGTGCGGGCGCAGTATCCCCGGTGGGATGACTTCATGGCCCTGCGGGCGCAGATGGATCCCGGCCAGGTGTTTGTCACCGACTACTGGCGGAAACATCTGGGCATCCCGGGGCGCGGTGGGTGACGCCGTCGCAGGGAGAGGAGTTTCCAGGGCTTCGTCCTTCTGCCACCAAATCCTCAGGGCCGTCCTGTAAATTCGGCAAGCGCCGTCTCGGGAGACCCCGGAGGTGCCAGGATGCTCAAGAGCCTCATCGGCCTCCTCGTCGTGCGGGCCACCATCCTTGGCACGGCAACCCGCCTCGGCGCCCACCGCTGGAAGACCGAAACCGCCAGCCTGCGCGAACGCCCGCAGCCGGGTAACTGGACACGCGCCGGCCCGTTTGTCCGCGACTGGAGTCGCGGCTCGGCGAGCTGCCCGCTGAAGCGGACTCCTGGGTGAGCATCGGAACGAACGCCGGTTTACCGGCTGCCTCCTGGCCGAGCCGGGACTTCAGCCCTTGGATCGGCACCGAGAGCGCAGCCGGGGATCGCGGGAACGGCCTACTCCAACCGGAGCCAGCCGGAGATCCCATCCCGGGTCCGCACCAGCAGGTACTCCTGGAACCGCCCGTGCACCGCCAGCGAGGAGGTCGGTTGGGTGGTCGCCAGGATGGTCTCGGGATACTCCCGCGAAGTCAGGTTGGACAGCACGTTGGTGCCCCGGGCGCCATCGGAGTCGCCGACTGCCACCGCCACCGGCTCCGCGCCGGCGGCCGACAGATAGCCCATGGCGCCATCCGGGAGCCGCACCCGGTACCAGCTTCCCACCGCGGCCACGACTCGCGCCGCTGTATACCGGGGCAACAGTACGCCCTCCCTGTCGCCGGCCTCCGGCCCCGGACGCAGCACGACTCCTTCGGATCGGGTGCGCACCCAGTCGCCATAGCGAGCGGTATCCACCGCCAGCCGAGGCTCAGTGACCCTGGGTCGGTACACGAACCACCAGGGGTCGAGGGCGCCCTCCCCGCGGCGATAAACGCCGAAATGAAGGTGGGGCGGGGTCGTGATGGCGTTACCGGTGTTTCCCACTGTGCCAAGGGTGTCGCCTGACTCCACGCGCTCCCCGCCGGACACCGTTTGGGTGTCGAGATGGGCATAGTACAGTCGGTTGCCGGCATCGTCGGTCAGCCAGACCACCTTGCCTCCGAGCCCGGTCTCGTCCACTCGACGGACGACGCCGGCCGCAGCGGCGATTACCGGAGTTCCGCGCTTGGCAAAGATGTCGATCCCCTGGTGGGATCGGACCCCGCCGTCGCGTTCGGCTCCCCAGCGGCTCCCGACATCGTTTTCCCGGCCGCCACTGACCGGGAAAGCCAGGGTCGGGGCAATGCGAAGCTGAATTGAGAAACGCCCGCCGCGCAGCAACTCCGGCTGAATCCGGATCAGGTACTCGCCGTCGCGGCGGGGATCGATCTCGAGGCGACGGTGGCCACTGTCGGCCGAGACGAGATGCCGGGGCGGCAGACTGCCGCCCTCCACCTGCCAGGCGTCCAGGAAGACGGTCATAGTGGAATCGCCCGGGAGGATGATCTCGACATCGATGACCTGTCCGCGCCGGGCGGCGACCCGGTACGCCATCGCCACCGGCTCCGCGGGAGCGAGGTACCCCTCCTCCCGATGCGATGCCGGGACGAGCGGGGCCTCGCGCAGGGCGCGCTCGCCGGCGGTGAGCCAGTCGGCGGCGAGCGCGGTGCCGTCGAGTCCGGAGGCCCCGAGACCGGCGACGTACTTTTCGCGGGGGGTGCGGCGGTCAAGGAGGCGCCCGGGGAGTTCCTCCAGGGCGTCACATCCGCCCAGGACGCCACTGACGAGGAGCACGACCAGCAGTACCGTGGCGTGGACTGGAGGGGATGAACGGCGTGGACAGGCGCGGTGCAGGGACATGCCTTTCATACGCACGAGGGCCTGCGGACGTTTCCCACGGGCCCTGCGACCCGCCCCGGCCCGGCTCTGGTTAGCGATTGAGCCAATAGGTCATCTTGACCAGGAAGACATTGTCGGTCGGGGCACCGAACATCGCGTCGCTGTCCCGGCCCAGGTTGAAGTCGCTCACGAAGGGCGAGAAGTCACTCCCGGCGCGGGTCCACACCAGGAAGAGGGTGGAGCCAGGGCGGTATTCCCAGCGGAGGACCATATTGCCCCGAACGCTGCGAAGGTTGAAGTCGGGATTGGCCACGGTGAAGGCCGGTTCGGCGCCGTTGCCGTCAGGATCGAGGCTGTGCCCGGTAATCCTGCCCCCCTGGTCGGTCACCGCTGCCGCAGTCCCGAAGTCTTCGCCATAGACCTTCTTTTCGGCTGAGCGGGGCGCCACGAACTCCTTGAACCGGTCGTGGTGCACGCTGGAGATGAACGGCTGGGCGTAGACCTCGAGCGTCAACCCGGGGCTCATCGTCAGGTTGAGTCGGGTGTCAAAGCCCACCGTGCGCTGCTCCAGGTCGGCGAAGAGGTAGCGGCGGCCGTGGAAGGCGGTCAGTCCGCGGGCGTCCATGGCCGTCACGTACTGCTGCGAGGAACGGCTCAGGTTGTACGAGGGTGCCACCGAGAAGGACAGGTTTGACGCCGGGCGGACCTGGGCCGTCAGGGCCGCACCATAGCTGCGGTAGCCCTCATCGGTCCGGCCGGTGTTGCCGTTGAGGGAGAAGCTCACCGGCTTCCGGCTGTCCATGTTGATGTTGCCGTTGAAGAACCAGTTGCCGGCGCGCTGCACCACTGGTCCGCCGCGGGTCAGACGGTCGTCGTCCACCGCAGTCCGCCGGATGACGAAGCCGTTGAAGTTCCAGTAGTTCAAGAACTGATACCAGACAAAGGCGTGGAACTGCCGGTCGGTGCGATCGCCCTCGAAATTGAACTGCTGCTGAGCGCCGCCGATCAGGTGCACCTGGCGGTACCAGCGGGTCGGCCGGCTGAAGGATCGGGCCACGTTGGCGTTCATCCAGACGTAGTCCGACCGGGTCAGGAACGCCATGTCGTTGGTCTCGAAGCCCTGGCTGCGGACGTTCACCGCCGATTCCACCCGCCAGTCACCGGCATCCTTGCCGAGTCGGGCGTAGCCGCCCCAGCCGCGCAGGCTGGTGGCGGTGGGGTCGTAAGCGCTCGAGAAGGACCCATTCGATCCCGGGGTCCGATCGGGCCGCTGGAAGTACCGGGCGCTGGAGCGCTGGAGGCGGTCGATGGCGCTTGCCTCGCCGCTGACGTTGGTCACGGCCATGTTGCCGAAGAACGACCAGGTCCGGTTCTTCCACCGGGCATTCCAGTCGAACCCCACTGCCTCGGCGTGCTGCGGCAGCCGGGCCCTCAGGCTGGCCTGGTCGGTGGCGCGATAGACCGAGGTGGCGATGGTGCCCAGGGTCAGATTGCCGTGGCTCAGGTCCTTCCTGACCCGACCCACGAAATAGTTTGTGAGCGGCTCGACCTCGTGGCTTCCCGTCGCAGGGCCCGTCAGGGTCTGGGCATGTTCCCGGCTGGTGATGGCGTCGAGCATGCCGATCGTCCACCCGCCGCCGGTGCGCCCGCTCACCTTGGCGGCGCCGAGAATCGTGGAGGCGTCGGGGAGCTGGGAGTAGGTGGTGCCAGTGGGGACCTGGCCCTGCGGGGACCGTCCGATGCGCCGGGAATAGAACAGCGACATCGGGGCGGCGTTGCTGCAGAACATGCAGTTGAACCCGCCAAAGCCGAAGACCCCGCTTCCCTCGATGAAGAACGGCCGGCGCTCCTCGAAGAAGGTTTCGAAGGCGCTCAGGTTTACCTGCGCCGGATCTACCTCCACCTGGCCGAAGTCCGGATTGATCGTGGCATCGAGGGTCAGGTTGGAGGTCATCAGGTACTTGAGGTCGCCGCCGAAGCGTGCGTCGGCCCGGCGCTGCTGGAAGAACGGGTTGCCCGCGTCTCCGGGGCGCAGCAGTTGTCCGCGTCCCACGACATAGGGCATGATCTCGAGGCGCCGGGCGCCCCGGCTCACCGCAAGTCCTTCCAGGTGGCCAAACTGTTGGGGGCCCCCCGACTCGGTGCGGGTCCAGTACGACCACATCGAGATCTCATTGGTCCGGCTGGCAATCCGCCAGACCTGCAATCCCCAGGTCTGCCCCGAGTCCCGGGGGAACCGCAGCTGTGAAAAGGGAATACGGAGCTCCGCCGTCCATCCTTCGGCATCGATTGCGGTCCTGGCTTCCCAGACCGGATCCCAGGAGGGATCGGTGTTTTCCGATGCCTGGCCGGCGTCGTAGCGCACTCCGGAAGGGTTGACCGAGAACATCGTCCGGCCCAGGTGATTGTGATAGGTGTCGAAAATGATGTCGAGCCGGTCGGCCTCGGTCTCCTGGTCTCGGCGCACCAGGCGCGAGCGGATACCGGCGGCGCCCTCGGTGTCGAACATCCGGGCGCCGATGTAGATCGCGTCGTCGTCAAAGAGAAACCGCACCTCGGTCCGCTGGGTGGCCGGCTCGCCATCGTTGGGTTGCGATTGACGGAAGCCGGTCAGCGGCTCGATCGTGGTCCAGAACGCCTCGTCGAGCCGGCCGTCGAGGGTGATGGCACCCGCGCGGGGCATGGCGCGCGCCGATGGGGCAGCCACGGCGTGGCCATGATCCGATTCCGGCACGATCGGAAACGAGCCACTGCCCTGGGCGGCGAGCGGGGCGGTAATCGTCCCCAGGATCATCAGGACGGCGGCGGTGCTGCTATGGGTGCACGACGGCATCGGTTTCCCCGGCTGGAGTGGAGCGGCCTGAATGCGTTCGCAGGTTGGACACGGCGCAGACCCAAACCGTTGCCCGGCGTTCGCACCCCCTGTGCGGGACCTTGCGAATGCAGGCCCGGCCGGGTTTATGCCCTTCTTGCGATGGCGGTGGCCGGGTGGACGTTGCGCCCGGCCCGCGCCATCTTGCGACACGATCGGTTCGCGTTCCTTCCAGGAGGCGTCATGACCCGGGCCCTGTTCACCCTGATGTTGCTCCTGCCTGCCGCACCGCTCGCGGCCCAGACCCCCGACGCCGTGATCGAGGTCCGGGCTACCGTCGAGCGCCTCTTCAACGCCATGCGGGCCGGAGACAGCGCCTCGGTCCGGGCGCTCTTTCATCCCGGCGGACGGATCGGCAGCGCGGTGGTCCGCCAGAGCGTCGTGTCGGTGCGGCCGGATCCTCCGGATGGATTCATCCGCGCGGTCGGTGGCCCCCGGCAGGACGTCTGGGACGAGCGGATCGCCGACCTGCAGATCTCGGTGGACGGCCCGCTGGCGACAGCCTGGATGGAGTACGCCTTCTACCTTGGCGATCAGCGGAGTCACTGCGGGGTCAACGCGATGCAACTGGTGCGGATGGCGGAGGGATGGCAGATCGTGTCGCTGATCGATACCCGCCGGCAGGAGGGATGCAAGGCATGACCACGATTGCTTGCGGGCGGAGCCGGACCACTACCCTCCTGCTGCTGCTCAGTGTCACCACATCCCTCGCCTCGGCCCAGGAGCGCGCTGATCCCGAGCGCAAGCTTGCTGAACTGGGGATCACGCTGCCGACCGGTGCCACCCCGCTGGCCAACTATGTGCCATGGACGCAAAGCGGCAATCAGGTCTGGCTCGCCGGACATGTGTCCGCGACAGTGGGGAAGCTCGGTGCCAACGTCTCGCCGGAGGAGGGCTACGCCGCGGCGAAGGATGCCTGTGTCCGCCTGCTGGGGACGCTCAAGGCCGCGGCAGGGGGGGATCTGCGGCGGGTGCAGCGCATTCTCAAGGTCAACGGATTCGTCAACGGGACGCCCGAGTTCGTGGGGCAGTCCCAGGTCATCAATGGCTGCTCCGATCTTTTGGTGGCGGTTTTTGGCGATGCCGGCCGGCACGCGCGCGCTGCGGTCGGGGTGGCCTCTCTCCCGACCGGCCGCGCCGTGGAAATCGATCTGGTCGCGGAGTTGGTGCCATGAGCAGCTTCGTGAAGGCGCTGGTGGCGACGACCGGAGAGCGCCGGGCGGTCATCACCCGACGCGCTGACGATTTGGTTCATGTCGCGTTTGAACGGTGGGACGATACCGCGGTTGGCTCCACGGGCGGGTACAACGACCCCTTCTGGCGGCCGGATGGAGAGGGAATCCTGGTCCACACCGAAGCAGAGGCCGAGGCACTGGCCCGAACCCGGATCGGACCGTTGGCGGGGGAAGGGTAGGTCGCGGCCCAGCCGAGCGGCTATCTTTGCGCCGCCGCGCGGGGAGCCCTGTGCAGCCATGACCTCCCCCATCCGGGAGCATGTCCCTGTCCCGGCCCCGAGGAGGAGCGTGGCGCTCACCGCCGACCAGTCCCGACACTACGATGTCATCGTCATTGGCAGCGGTTTCGGTGGCGCCGGAGTGGCCCACGCCCTGGTGTCGGCGGGCCGTTCGGTCCTGATGCTCGAGCGGGGCGACTGGGTGCCCCGGGGCCCGGACAACTGGCTCCCCGGCAGCGCCGGGATGCTGACCCCGCACTACTCCCATGACTCCCCCATCCTGGCCGAGACCGACCGTGGCACCTCACGGCATGGCAGCTATTTCCTGGTCGGCGGCCCCTCAGTGTTCTACGGCGGGGTGTCGCTCCGGTTCCGGGAAGCGGACTTCGCTCCCTCCGCCGAACTCACGGGCGACTCGTTGGCGAGCTGGCCCCTCGGGTACGATGATCTCGAACCCTGGTATGGCAAGGCCGAAGCGCTGATCGGAGTGGCCGGTGAGACCGGCGTGGACCCGACCGAGCCCAGGAGAAGTTCCCCGTTCCCGCATGCCCCCGGGCGCCTGGCCACCATCTCCGAGCGACTCGCTGGTGCGGCGCGGTCGCTCGGCCTCCATCCGTTCCGGCTCCCCCTGGCCATCAACCACGCCGCGCCGGGACGCTCACCATGCATTGCCTGCACCACCTGTGACGGCTTTGCCTGCGCCAACTCAGCCAAGAACGACCTGGCCACGATGGTCCTCCCGCCCCTGATTGCCGGAGGGCTGGAACTCCAGGCGGGGGTGGTGGTGACCCGACTGGAGACGACCGGCAACCGGATCACGGCGGTGGAGGGGATTCACCGCGCGAGCGGTGTCCGCGTCAAGTGGCGGGCCCGGCAGGTGGTACTCTCGGCGGGGGCCCTCGCCTCGCCGCAGTTGTTGCTGGCCAGCGGACTCGATCGCCTCAACCCGGCCGGGCATGCGGTGGGACGCTATCTCCAACGCCACCTCAACGGCATCGTCTTCGGGCTCTTCCCCTCGCCGCCCGATCCAGTGGGCGAGTTCCACAAGCAAATCGGGATTCATGACTACTATTTTGGGGAAGGTGGCGCGGGATCGCCGTCGACCAAGGTCGGCAGCCTTCAGCAACTGGTCACACCGCCGATCGGGCTGGTGCGGGCCAACGTTCCCCGGGCGGTGGGCACCATCGCGGGGCCGCTGGTGGGGCGCCTGACCGGCTTCCTGATCATGGCAGAGGACCAGCCGCAGGCCCGCAACGTCGTCACCGTGGATGCCGGCCAGCCTGACCGGTACGGCCTCCCCGCGGTCCGGGTCAGTCACCGCTACTCGGCACGAGACCGTGCCAGCGGGGTCGTGCTCCGCCGCGCCGGGCGCCGGATCCTGCGCCGGGCGGGCGCCTGGTTCTTCTACTATCACCCGATCGATACCTTCAGCCACGCCGCGGGGACTGTGCGCATGGGACTAGACCCGACCACCGCGCCACTCGATCCCGATTGCCGATTTCGCGGCGTCGACAACCTCTCGGTGGTCGACGCGTCGTTCATGCCGACCACCGGCGCGGTCAATCCGAGCCTGACCATCCTGGCCAATGCGCTTCGCGTGGGGCAGTCGCTGGTGGCCGCCACATGACCGACCGACGGGTGGCTCTGGCGTTCCTCGGCTGCGGCAAGATCACCCGCGCCCACAGCAAGACCATGGCGCGGGTGGCGCCCACGGCGCCCCGATACTTTGCCAGCCGAGACCGCAGCCGCGGCGAGCAGTACTCCCGGGAGCTGAATGGGGCCGGGAGCTTTGGCAGCTACGAGGAGGCGATGGCCAGCGAGCTGGTGACGGTGGTGATGGTGTGCACCCCACCGGACAGCCACCTTGCCCTGACCCTTCAGGCGCTCGCGGCGGGGAAGGATGTGATCGTCGAGAAGCCGGCGTTCCATCATTCCCGGGATGTCGACGCCGTCGAGGCGGCGATGCGAGCCTCGGGGCGCCGGGTGTTCGTGGCGGAGAACTATTTCTACAAGCCGCTGCGCCGTGCGGTGGCGGCGGTGGTCGCATCGGGAGACCTGGGCGAGATCAGGTTCGTGCACCTCAACGCCATGAAGCAGCAGGTGAACACCGATTGGCGTGCCGATCCGGCGGTGGCGGGGGGCGGGGCGCTGTTCGAGGGCGGGATTCACTGGATCAATTTCATGGCCAATATCGGCCTGACCCTGACTGCGGTGGTGGGCTTCCGTCCCGGACCTCAAGCGGGGCAGGAACAGTCCACCCTGGTCGTCGGCCGGTACGCCCAAGGCGCCGTCGGCACCCTGCACCATTCCTGGGAGGTTCCCTCCCTCCTCAAGGGGCTCCGGCTCTGTCGCCTGACCGGCACGCTCGGGTCGGCCACCTTCGAGGCGAACGGACTGGTGCTGTTCCAGCGGGCCCGGCGAGTGCGCCTGGAGTTTCCCGGATTTCGGGACATCAAGGGAATGCAGGGGATGTTCGCGGATTTCATTGACGCCTTGCGCACTGGCAGCGAGCCCGAAATGACCCTGGCCATGGCTCGTCGGGACCTGGAAATGCTGGAGGCGATACAGGCCCTCCCGTCTGGCGATCCCGGCGGGAATGATTAGGCTTCACCCCGCCCCGGAGCCCCTCCCCGGAGCGGCTTGCCGTGTTCTCCCCGCCTCCCGGAATGCTGATGCCGAGTACCACACCCTTGCTGTTGAGCGCCCTGATCGGCCTCTGCGCCGGCCTGCATTCCTCCACCTGGGGGATGTACAAGGATGCGCCCCACGAGGGGTTTACGTGGACCAAGTATTTCCGCAGCACCCTGATTGCGCTCCTGATCGCGGCCCCGATCTACGCTGTGACCGGATACGATCCCGGCACCGCCAGTGGGGCGATGATGCTGTTCGGGCTTGTCTACGCAGTGGAGCGCGCGATTGCGGAGTCGTACAAGTCGTTCTTCCGTGAAGAAGACCAGTCCAAGTACACCATCCCGATGCAATTGGCCGTCTTTGGCCGGCCGGTGGAGAGCCGGGGAGCTCGCTGGCTGGTGGGGGTGGCGTACGTCGCCATCATGGTGGGCGGGGTGTACGGCCTGACGCGGGCCCAGGCGGCATTTCCCCAGCTTGGCACCCGGACCTGGATCGTTATTCTCGGCAGCCTCGGCGGCTGGTTCAGCGCCTTTGGCGGCGCCTGGAAGGATGCCCCGATCGAGGGATTCCAGATCTTCAAGTTCTTCCGCAGCCCGTTGATGGCGGCCGGCTACGCCCTGGTCCTCTCCTTCGTGACCGACAACGTGGCCGCCGTCGTGATCGCGGCCGAGGGGTTCGTGATCGCGACCACCGAGACCTACAAGACCTTCTTCTTCCCCAGCAAGCCGCGCGGCAAGTTTGCCGACAAGCCGGTGCTCTTTCCGGACATGCTCCGCCGTCGCCGTCACTTCGTGCCCCTCTACTCGGCCATCTGGGCGGGGCTGCTGGCCGGCTTCGTCATGATCCTGAGCAACCCGGTGCGCTGAAGCCGGGCGGGACGCCGGGCACCGCTGGTGCCCCGTGGTATCATACAGGACTCCATGGCCGATTCCGCGACTGCCTCCTTCGAGGCCCAGCTCTCCCCCGTGCTCGACCGTGCCTATGCGGCGGCCTGGCACCTGACGCGCAACGCGGCCGAGGCGGAGGACCTGGTGCAGGAGGCCGCCCTCCTCGCGTGGCGCGGCTACCACGGATTCCTTCCGGGCTCCAGCTTTCGGGCGTGGTTTCTTCGGATCCTGACCAACAAGTTCATCAGCGACTATCGCCGCGACCGCCGTCGGGGCGTGGTGGTGGATATGGATGCCGTCCCCGAGTTCTCCCTCTGGCAGCACAGCCGGGCGTCGGGTATGCATTCGCCCGATGCCGACCCGGCGGCGGCCCTCACCAGCCAGCTCGATGGCGAGCAGATTGCCGCTGCCCTCGACCGCCTGCCCGAGGAGTACCGGTTGGCGGCCGTCCTGTATTTTGTCGAGGATCTTTCCTATCAGGAGATCGCCGATATCCTGGGCGTCCCGATCGGCACGGTCCGCTCCCGGTTGCATCGTGGCCGCCGGTTGTTGCAGGCCGAGCTCTGGGCGCTGGCGGCGGCCAGCGGGATCGTGCCGCGCAACCCAGTCACCACGGGGGATCGATGAGCGACTCCGACCGGCTCTCCTGCCAGGATGCCTTTGCGCGCCTCGATGATTTCGTGGACCGCGAGCTGAGCGCCACGGAGCTGGAACGCCTCGAAGCGCACCTCCAGGATTGCGCGTGCTGCGCCCCGCATTTTGAGTTCGAACAGCAGGTCCTCGACGGTGTCCGACGCCAGATTCGCCGGATCCGTGCCCCGGTCGGCCTGCTCGATGGCATCCTCTCGCGATTGCGCGCCAAGTGACACCTGCCCGCCACCGTTTCCCCTGCAAGGACCCTTCCATGCGTCGAATCCTCTCCCTCCTCCTGGGCGCCATCAGCCTGTCGGCGTCACCGCTCCTGGCCCAGGGCGGATTGCCCCCGATCGCCGATCGGGTGCGCGGTTTCCAGGCGATCGACGGCTACCTGCCGACGTACTGGGACAACAACACCGGTAAGCTCTGGATGGAGATTCCCCGGCTGGACGAGGAGATGATCTATGTGGTCTCCCTCCCCGCCGGCCTCGGCTCCAACGACATCGGGCTTGACCGCGGCCAGCTGGGCGGGACCAGGGTGGTCAAGTTCCAGCGGGTGGGGCCCCGGATCCTGATGCTGCAACCCAACTATCGCTATCGGGCCGAGCGCGGCGATGCGGCGGAAAAGCTCGCGGTGGAGCAGTCCTTTGCCCAGTCCATCATCTGGGGCTTTACCGCCGTGGCGGAGACTGACGGACGCGTCCTGGTCGACGCCACTGACTTCGTCATGCGTGATGCGCACGGCGTGATCGGGAGCTTGGCTGGCGCCCGGCAGGGCAGCTACCGCCTCGATACCTCCCGCAGCGCCCTGTACCTGGAGCGCACCAAGGGGTTCCCGCGGAACTCTGAGATCGAGGTGACGCTGACCTTTGCGAGTGACCAGCCCGGCGGACTGGTGCGCACGGTGGCGGCATCGGCGGAGGCGGTGACCGTCCGGCAGCACCACTCGTTCGTGGCGCTGCCGGAGCCAGGGTACGTGCCCCGGCTGGCCGACCCGCGCTCCGGGTTCGGGGGACCCTCCTTTGCCGACTACTCGGTCCCGATCGCCGAGCCGACGACGGTCCGCTACATCTCCCGCCACCGGCTCCAGAAGCGCGATCCCAGCGCCGCCATGAGCGAGCCGGTCAAGCCGATCATCTATTACCTCGACCGCGGCACCCCCGAGCCGATCCGGACCGCGCTGCTGACCGGGGCCCGCTGGTGGAATCAGGCGTTCGAGGCGGCAGGGTACCGGGACGCCTTCCGGGTGGAGATGATGCCGGAGGGCGCCGATCCCATGGATGTGCGCTACAACCTGATCCAGTGGGTGCACCGCTCCACCCGCGGCTGGAGTTACGGGTCCTCGGTGACCGATCCCCGCACCGGTGAGATCATCAAGGGGCACGTCAGCCTGGGTTCCCTGCGCGTTCGGCAGGACTTCCTGATTGCGGAAGGACTGCTGGCGCCCTACGTCACGGGAAACGAGCGGGCCACCGAGGCGGAAGCGATGTCGTTGGCTCGGCTGCGCCAGCTCTCCGCCCATGAAGTGGGCCACACCCTCGGGATCTCCCACAACTACCTGTCCAGCACCGCCGATCGGGCCAGTGTGATGGACTATCCGCACCCGTTCGTGCAGCTGCGCGGAGACGGCAGCATCGACCTGTCCCAGGCCTACGTCGAGGGGATCGGTGCCTGGGACAAGGAGGCGATCCGGTATGGCTATTCGCACTTCCCGACCGGGCAGGACGAGGGCCAGGCACTCGAACGGATTCTCAGCGAGGCGCGGGGGCGGGGACTGCTCTTCCTGACCGACCAGGATGGCCGGCCCACCGGATCCAGCCACCCGGAGACGCACTTGTGGGACAATGGCACCGATGCGGCGGCGGAACTGGATCGCATGATGCTGGTGCGCCGTGCCGCCCTCGACCGGTTCGGGGCCAACGCCATTCCGAACGGCCGGCCGATGGCCACCATCGAGGAAGCACTGGTGCCGCTGTACCTGCACCACCGCTACCAGGTCGAGGCGGCCAGCAAGATGGTGGCGGGTCAGGCCTATACCTATGCCATCCGGGGCGACGGCCAGGTGCCGGTGACAACCGTCCCGGCGGCCAACCAGCTGCGGGCGCTGAATTCAATGCTCGCCACCCTCCGGCCCGCCGAACTGGCGATGCCAAGGCGCCTCCTCGACTTGATCCCGCCCCGGCCGGCGGGTTACCCGGCGCACCGCGAGCTCTTTCCCAGGCGGACCTGGAGCACCTTCGACGCCATCGCGCCGGCGGCGATTGCCGCCGACATGACCGTCGCCCTGATCCTCCAGCCCGAGCGCGCGGCCCGCTTGATCCAGCAGCATGCCCTGCAGCCCACCCTGCCTTCGCTGGAGGGGGTTGTGGACCAGCTGATCCGGGCCACCTTCACCGCCGCTCCCACCGATCAGTACCTTGCGGAAGTAGGGCGTTCCACCCAGCGCGTGGTGGCCGACCGCCTGATGCTGCTGGTCTCGGAGGCAGGCACCAGCCAGGTCCGAGCCATCGCGAGTCTCAAGCTGGAGGAACTGCGGATCCGGATGGCGGCGGCAGCGGCGACGCTGCCGGTGGCGGAACGGGCGCACCGCCAGCTGCTCGCCCGCGATATTGCGCGATTCTTCGAGGGCAACTACGATCCCGCCCGGCTGGTTTCCGAATCGCGAGAGGCACCGCCGGGGGCACCGATCGGCAATGGCGACGGGGAGTGGTGGCCATGGACGCCATGACCCGGGTCAATTTCGCCTCCGGCACGCCGTGGGAGCCCGTCTTCGGGTACTCCCGCGCCGTCCGGGTCGGCCGGTTCGTCTACGTCTCCGGTACCACCGCCACCGGTCTGGACGGCAGCATCGTGGCCCCGGGGGACATGTACGCCCAGACGCTCCAGACGCTGGACAACATCCGGGCGGCACTGGAGCGTGCCGGCGCCACCCTGCAGGATGTGGTACGGACCAGGGTGTATGTGACCGATATCAGTCGATTTGCGGAGGTCGCGCGCGCCCACGGCGAGATCTTCGGGGAAATCCGGCCGGCCAGCAGCCTGCTCCAGGTCTCGGCGCTGGTGGATCCGCAGATGCTGGTGGAAATCGAGGCCGACGCCATCCTCTCGCCGTCGGCCTGAACGCACGGCGGTTGCCCAGCCCAGGAGGTGAGGAGATACTTCCACGGGTATGGTCATCGCCATTCCGCTGAGCGTTCGCACCCTTCTGGCCGGCGCCATCGACTACGCCGGCCTGTTCCCACCCGCTGCTCTGTCCATGCCGGAGGCGGTCGCCGAGTATCAGCGCTGCCGTTCCTCCGCCGAAGCGTGGGCGTTGGGCCGCTTCGTGGTACCCGCCAGCCGGCTGGGCGAATTCGGCCGGGCGGCCCAAGCGGGCGGCCTCCTCCCCAGCCCGGCACCATGTCGCCTCTCGGCGCTGATCGGCGATGATGCCGACGCCCAACTCGCGGCCATCGACCAGTTCAACGCGACCCACGAGGCCTCGGGCACGCTCGTCGATGCGGTGGAATGCCGCGCCGCCACCCCCGCAGGAGTCCGCGAACAGGTGAGCCGCTTTGCGGCTCGGTTCGAGTGCTGGATCGAGGTCGTGCCCGGTCCAAACCTCCCCGCGCTGCTCGATGCCATGGCCGGTTCCCCCGCCGGGCCCAAGATCCGGATGGGTGGCGTGGAGCTGGCGGCGTTTCCGGATCCCGGCCAGGTGGTGCAGTTTCTGTCGGAAGTGGTGCGCCGCAGCCTGGCCTTCAAGGCCACCGCCGGGTTGCATCATCCGGTGCGCGGCGAATACCGCCTCACCGACGCCCCGGACAGCCCGGCCGGGCCGATGTATGGCTACCTCAACCTCCTGCTCGCCACCGCGCTGCTCCAGGCCGGCGCCGGGGAACAGGATGCCCGGGCGGTCCTGCTCGAGGAGGCGCCGGCGGCCTTCGATTGTGACGAAACCGGCTTGGCCTGGCGCGGCTTCCAGGTGCCCCTCGCCGGGCTGCAACAGGTCCGCCGTGACGGGATGCGTTCGTTTGGTTCCTGCTCCTTCCGGGAACCGCTCTCCGACCTCCAGCAGATCTTGGTACCATGACCCGTTCAATTGATGCCACCCATGCCCCTGGATTGCGATCGTGGCTTGCCTCGGCCAATGAGCCGGGCTGCGATTTCCCGATTCAGAACCTTCCGTTCGGGGTGTTCGCGCGCCGTGGCGGCGGGGTCAATCGCGTTGGTGCGGCCATCGGCAATCAGGTCCTCGATCTTGGTTGTTGTGCCGATCGTGGCGTGCTCGAGGGCATCGGTGGCGGCCTGATCAGGGCCTGCCGCGCCGAGAGCCTGGGGCCGTTGATGCGGCAGGGCCCCGAGGCGTGGACTGCGCTTCGCCTGCGACTCTCCGAGTTGCTCCGGGATTCGCTGCCCGCTGCCGAGCGTCCCACCGGATGCCTCGTCCCGATGGACGAGGTCCAGCTGGCGCTCCCCGCCGATATCGGGGACTACACCGATTTCTATGCCTCGATTGATCACGCCCGCAACGTCGGCAGCATGTTCCGACCCGACCAGCCGCTGATGCCGAACTACACCTGGATGCCGATCGGATATCATGGCCGGGCCTCGTCGATCGTGCCGAGCGGCACCCCGATCCATCGCCCCGCTGGCCAGATGCGCGCCGATGACGCCGCACCGCCGGTGTACGGACCGACCCGGGCCCTCGACTACGAAGTGGAGCTCGGCGCGATGGTGGGCACCGGAAACAACCACGGGGTGCCGGTGCCGCTGAGCGAGGCCGAAGGCCACATCTTCGGGCTCTGCCTGGTCAACGATTGGTCGGCGCGCGATGTCCAGCGCTGGGAGTATCAGCCGCTGGGCCCGTTCCTGGCAAAAAGCTTCGCTACGACCATCGCACCCTGGATGGTGACCCTCGATGCGCTGACGCCGTTCCGTTCCCCGCGGGCTCCACGCGCTGAAGGGGCGGAGGAACCGCTCGCATACCTCGACGCTTCCGCCGACCGGAGTCACGGCGGCGTGGACGTGACCCTTGAGGTGGCCCTCCGCAGCAGCAGGATGCAGGCCGAAGGTATGGCGCCAATGATCATCAGCCAAGGCTCAGCCCGCGACCTCTACTGGACCCTGGGTCAGATGCTGGCCCACCACACCAGCAACGGCTGCAACATGCGCCCCGGCGACCTCATCGCCAGCGGGACGGTTTCCGGCCCCGCGCCGGAAAACCGCGGCTGCCTTTTGGAGCGCACCTGGCGCGGAGCGGAACCGATTGAGCTGCCGACTGGCGAACAGCGACGGTTTCTCGAGGATGGGGACGAAGTGATCATCCGGGGGTGGTGCGATCGAGAGGGCTGGGCCCGGATCGGCTTCGGTGAGTGCCGTGGGGTGGTGGTGCCGGCCGGCGAGGGACTCTAGGTGGGCGATCTGGCGGGCGTTCGCCGTGATTTCCAGCGGGCCGAGCTCGACATCGGGCACACCGATCCCGATCCCCATGAGCAGTTCGCCCGGTGGCTGGCGGAGGCGGAAGACGCCGAAGTCGGTGACCGCACCGCGATGACGCTGGCAACGGCGGGGGCCGACGGGCGTCCCGACGCGCGAATCGTCCTCCTCAAGGGCGCCGGACCGGACGGCCTCACTTTCTTCGGGGACCGCCGCAGCACCAAGGGTCGGCAACTGGCCGAGAACCCGCACGCGGCGCTCTGCTTCTGGTGGAGCGAACTGGAGCGGCAGGTCAGGGTGACCGGTTCCGTGGAGTTGATCTCGCCCGAGGAGAGCGCCGCCTACTTTGCCGTTCGCCCGAGGGAGAGCCAGCTCAGTGCCTGGACCTCGATCCAGAGTGCGGTGGTGCCGGGCCGGGAAGCGCTCGACGCCGCCTGGCAGGAAAACGAGCGGCGCTTCGCGGATCAACCGGTTCCGCTCCCGCCCCACTGGGGTGGCTTTCGCCTCCGCCCCGACCACTTCGAATTCTGGCAGGGTCGGCCCGGCCGGTTCCATGACAGGATTGCCTATCGACGCGCCGATTCCGGCGCCTGGATTCGAGAGAGATTGTCACCATGATCGACTTGATGCACCCCGCGTCCGCACTGCGGCGCTCGACCTTCGTGCTCCTCGGGCTGGCCGCTCTGGCACCGGCAGCCGCCGCCCAGCGAACCCAGTTCGACCTCAGCGTCGCCAGCATCATGCGCGGCCCGGAGCTGGTTGGCAGGGAACCCGGCAACGTCCAGTGGTCGCCGGACAGCCGCTATGTCTACTTCCAATGGTTGGCGCCGGGCGCCAAGTGGAGCGAGTCGACGCAGCCGTATCGCACCCGGGTCGGGTCGAACGCGACGCCGGAGCTGGTGAACCGGGCGCACGCGGATTCAATGGCGCCGATCCTCGCCGATGGCGATCTCAGCCCCGATCGCAGGCGGAAGGTGACCTCGGTGCGCGGCGACCTCTGGCTGGTGGAGTTGCCGTCCGGCAACCTGCGCCAGCTCACCAGCACCACCGAGTCGGAGTCGGCCGGGGCATTCAATCGTGATGGTCGCAAGATCTTCTTTCGGCGCGGCGCCAACCTGTTCGAGCTGGAGCTCGCGACCGGGGTGGTGCGGCAGCTCACCGACATCCGCACCGGCCCCGCCCCGACCAATCCGCGCCCGCTCACCGGCCAGCGCGGGTGGTTGGCCGGCGAGGAGCGCCGCCTGCTGGCCGTCATCGACGACCGCGTCACCCGCGACAGCGTCAATCGCGCCGAGCGCGAGCTCCGGGAGGCGGCGGAGGCCAGGCCGCTGTATCTCGCTCCGAGGGAGTCGGCCGGCCAGCTCCTTGCCTCACCCGATGGCCGCCACGTCCTGGTGACGACGGTTACGCCCGTCGCAGACGCCCAGAACACGATCGTCCCGAATTACGTCTCCACCTCTGGATTCACCGAGTCGCTCAACGCCCGCACCAAGGTGGGCGATGCCCAGGGGCGCCAGCGGATCGGCCTGCTGGAGGTGGCCACCGGAACGATGTCCTGGCTCCGTCCGATTCCCGACGACAGCACCGGATACTTTGGCGGGGTCCGATCGCTGGGCTGGAACGATGCCGGCACCTCGGCGCTGGTGGCGGTGACCACCGCCGACTACGAGGAGCGCCGCCTGGTGCGCATCGATGCGGTGTCGGCCAGCGCGACCACGGTGGACCACCTCCGCGACCCGGCCTGGGTCAGCGGCCCCTGCTTCGGATGCGGCGGCTGGTTGCCGGAGGACCAGGGGGTCTGGTTTGTGTCCGAGGCCGATGGCTGGGCCCACCTGTACACCATGGCGGCCGATGGCAGCGGCAGGGTCCAGCGGACCCGGGGTTCCTTTGAGGTCATGTCGGCGCAGCTGGTGCCTGATCGACGGGAGTGGCTGCTCCATACCAGTGAGCCCTCGGTGTACGAGCGTCATGCGTACCTCGCCCCGGTCCGGGGTGGCAGCATGACCAGGCTTACCGGTCCCGTAGGTGGCCACACGGTGGTGCCATCGCCGGATGGCCGGATGCTGGCCAACGTCTACTCCGAGGCTAACCGTCCCCCCGAGTTGTTCCTCCAGCCGCCTCGCGCCAATGCGACCATGCAGCAGGTTACCACATCGCCAACCACGGAGTGGATGGCCGGCCCATGGATCGTTCCGGCGATCGTGACCATTCCCGCCGAGGACGGGGTGCCGGTGCCGGCCCGGATCTACCGGCCGGAAGACATGGGGGTCGAGGCCAACGGCGCCGCCGTGATCTTTGTCCACGGCGCGGGCTACCTGCACAATGTCCACAACTACTGGTCGAGCTACTACCGCGAGTACATGTTCCACCACCTCCTCGCCTCGCGCGGATATGTGGTCCTCGATATCGATTACCGCGGCTCGGCGGGATACGGCCGGGACTGGCGCACCGCGATCTATCGTCACATGGGTGGCCGCGACCTGATGGACCAGGTGGACGGGGCGCGGTATCTCCAGCGGGAGTTCGGCATCGCGCCGGAGCGGGTCGGGATCTACGGCGGCAGCTATGGCGGGTTCATCACCCTGATGGCCCTGTTTACCCAGGGCCAGTATTTCGGCGCCGGTGCCGCGCTTCGCTCCGTCACCGACTGGGCCCACTACAACCATGGCTACACCGCCAGCATCCTGAATGAACCCCAGGCCGACTCGGTGGCCTACCGGCGCTCGTCCCCGATCTACTTTGCGGAAGGGCTCGACGATCCGCTCCTGATTGCCCACGGGATGGTGGACGTGAACGTCCACTTCCAGGACGTCGTGCGCCTGGCACAACGGCTCATCGAGCTCGGCAAGACCGGCTGGGAAATGGCGGTCTACCCGGTGGAGGACCACGGTTTTGTCCGCCCCGATTCCTGGACCGACGAGTACCGGCGCATCCTGGAGTTGTTCGAACGGCACCTCCCCCTCCGCAGACCACCGACGGAGTAGCCGGCTTGGAGCGGCCCCCAGCGGTGCGGTTTTGGTCGTGTCCGACGTCCTCCCCCTGATGGGGCCGTTGCCAGTGCACCAGATTGCGTCGAGGTTCGCCGAGTATTTCGGCGGCCTTGGCCTGCCCGTCGGCCGGGTGCTGCTGGGCGTGAGCGGTGGTGCCGATTCATTGGCCCTGCTGCACCTGATGCATACGGTGGCCCTCCCCATGGGGTTCGAGCTTGTCGTGGCCCATGCCGATCATGGGCTGCATCCGGACAGCGATCAGGTGGCCAACCTGGTGTCCCGGTACGCGGCCTCGTTGTCGCTGCCCGCCGTGGTCGGTCGGCTGAACCTTCCGCCTGGCGCGAGCGAGTCCGCGTCCCGCGACGCACGGCGTGCCTGGCTCGATCAGGTGCGGGTGGAGCAGGGCTGTGCCTTCCTGATCCTCGGTCACCAGCGCGACGACCAGGTCGAGACGGTGCTGATGCGGGTCCTGGCGGGGTCGGGGCCGGCCGGCCTGGCGGCGATGATGGCGGTGCAGGGCACCGTGGTGCGGCCGCTCCTGAACTTTACCCGGGAGGAGTTGGCCGGGTACCTGGCCGAGGCAGGGTGGCGGTGCTGGCAGGATCCGGCCAACGCCGACCCTCGGCATACCCGAAGCTGGCTGCGCGTCGCGGTGCTGCCACTGCTGGCCGGCCGGGAGCCATCGGTCGCAGACCTCCTGGTCCGGGTCGCCGATCAGGCGGGGGAGAACCGTCGAGCGTGGGACACGGTGCTGGAACAATTGCCGGCCCTCGGGGTTGCAGTCGAATCGGGAGGCGTTTCCGTTGCTGCTGCCCCCCTGCTGGGGTATGATTCCGGGCTGGCCCGGACCCTGATTCAGGCCGCCGGACGTCGCGCTGGTGCCGTCGTGGGGCCCAAGGTGGCCGAGCGGGTCCGCATGCTGGTAGCCTCCGGTCGCAGTGGGGCCTGGGTGCCGCTGGGAGGAGCCTGGCGCGCGGAACTCGATTTCGGTCGGCTGCGCATCATCAGGCGGGAAGGCCGGTTGCCATTATCCCAGACCGGTCTGGGGGTGGCCAGCCCGGGGGCGGTGAGATGGGGGCGCTGGAACCTGGCATGGCGCCATGAACCCGCCCCCGACCGTGTCCCCCGCGACGGCTGGACGTCGTGGTTCATCCCCGGGGGGTGCACCGTGCGAGCGTGGCACGCCGGCGACCGGATTCGGCCCCGCGGTGGGGTGGGCAGGCGGCTGGTGGTGCACTGCATGCAGGACGCCCTGGTGCCACGGGCTGATCGTCTGGACTGGCCCGTGCTGCTGGCGCCCGAGGTCGGCCCGCTGTTGTGGATTCCCGGAATTTGCCGGGCGGAGGATGCCGTTCCCCCGCCCGGTTCGGAGGCATTGCGAATTGACGTTGACCCAGGATGACGTGCTGCGACGGACCGGTGGACGCGAGGTCAAGGCCATCGTGTTTACCGCCGAGCAGATTCAGCAGCGGGTGGCCGAGCTCGGCGCCGAACTGACCCGGGCATATCCCGACGGCGATCTTCTGCTGATCGGGCTGCTCAAGGGAAGCTTTCTGTTCATGGCGGACCTGGTGCGCCATGTGGAGCGCCCCGTGGTGGTGGATTTCATGGTCGCCAGCAGCTATGGCGACTCCACCATCTCCAGCGGCAACGTCCGCCTGCTCTACGACCCGGCCACCGACCTGGCCGGCCGCCACGTGGTGTTGGTGGAGGACATCGTGGACTCGGGCAACACCCTGCGCCGCCTGCTGGCCCTGCTGATCAGCCGCCGTCCGGCCAGTCTGTCGGTGTGCGCGCTGCTCGACAAGGCCCAGATGCACTCCCCGTTCGAGGAGCTCAAGTTCGTGGGCTTCGAGGCGCCGCCGGCGTTCCTGATCGGGTATGGACTCGACTACGCCGAGCAGTTTCGGCATCTCCCCTTTATTGCGGATCTGGCTTAGATGGCACAGCGACCCCCGAATCCTCCGCCCGGCCCCAACTATGGTGGCCTGAGCAAGAACCTGGCACTGCTGGCGCTGGTCACCCTGATTGGCCTGGCGTTGTTCCAGGTCATGGGGCGCCAGGACCGGGCCGCCCAGGATTTTGTCTTTACCGACTTCGAGAAACAGCTCGACGCCGGCAACATTTCCAAGATCATCATCACCGACGGAGTGGGTGCCCGGGGCGAGTTCCGCTCCCCGGTGATCCACAAGGGCGGGGCACCGGTGCGGGAGTTCACCGTCACCATGCCGCCGGCGGCCAGTTCGCCGTACAGCGCCGTGGCCGACCGGCTGCGCGATTCCGGCGCGGAAATCGAGTTCCGCCAGAACCGGCCGGGCTTTACCCAGGTCCTGATCGGCGCCCTCCCCTGGATCCTGATGATCGGGATCTGGCTGTTCTTCATGCGCCAGCTCCAGTCGGGCGGCAACAAGGCCTTTTCCTTCGGGAAGTCCAAGGCCAAGCTCCTCTCCGGGGACACCCCGAAAATCACCTTTGCCGACGTGGCCGGGGCCGACGAGGCCAAGGTGGAGCTCCAGGAAATCATCGAGTTCCTCAAGGACCCCCAGAAGTTCACCCGGCTCGGTGGCCGGCTCCCCAAGGGAGCACTCCTGGTGGGTCCGCCGGGCACCGGCAAGACGCTGCTGGCCAAGGCAGTGGCCGGCGAGGCTGGCCGCCCCTTCTTCTCGATGTCGGGCTCCGACTTCGTGGAGATGTTCGTCGGTGTCGGGGCCAGCCGGGTCCGCGATCTCTTCGAGCAGGGCAAGGCAAGCGCGCCATGCATCATCTTCATCGATGAGATCGACGCCGTGGGACGGCACCGCGGGGCCGGCCTCGGTGGCGGGCATGACGAGCGCGAACAGACCCTCAACCAGCTGCTGGTGGAGATGGACGGGTTCGAGTCCAACGATGGCGTGATTCTCATTGCCGCCACCAATCGGCCGGACGTGCTCGATCCGGCGTTGCTGCGCCCGGGCCGGTTCGACCGCCAGATCGTGGTCGATCCTCCCGATGCCCGGGGTCGCGAAGGGATCCTCCGGGTCCACACCCGAAAGATTCCGCTCGCTTCGGACGTGAACATCACCATCCTGGCCAAGGGCACCCCGGGCATGGCCGGGGCCGACCTGGCCAACCTGGTCAATGAGGCCGCGGTCCTGGCGGCCCGGCGCAACAAGACCCTCGTGGACATGGGCGACTTCGAGGACGCCAAGGACAAGGTGATGCTCGGCGTGGAACGGCGCAGCCTGGTGCTGACCGAGGCCGACCGCAAGTTGACCGCCTACCACGAGGCTGGGCACGCCGTGGTGGCCCTCAAGACGCCGGGCAGCGATCCGGTGCACAAGGTCACGATCATTCCGCGCGGCCGGGCGCTGGGGTTGACCGCGTCGCTTCCCGAGGTGGACCGGCACAACTACTCCAAAGATTGGTTGATCGGCAGCCTGGCCATGTTCTACGGCGGTCGCGTGGCCGAGGAGATCGTCTTCGGCCCCGACAAGGTCACCACCGGTGCCGGCAACGATATCGAACGGGCCACCGCCCTGGCGCGTCGGATGGTGACCCAATTCGGCATGAGCGACCGCATCGGGGCCATCGCCATCGGCGATCGCGAGCAGGAGGTCTTCCTGGGCCGCGAGTTCGGGTCGCGGCGCGAGGTGTCGGAGGAGACCGCCCAGGCCGTGGATGCCGAGGTCAAGCGCCTGGTCCACGAGGCAATGGCCCAGGCCCGGCACCTGATTACCGAGCATCGCGACCTGCTCGAGCGGATCACCGCCGCGCTGCTCGATCGTGAAACGATCGATCGGGAAGACCTCGATCTCCTGGTCCGTGATGAGCCGTTGCCGCCGCGCACCGTCGCCGCCCCGGTTCAACCCCAACCGGCCAGCGCCCCGGCCCCCAAGGCTTCGTCCGGATCGGTGCGGGCCCCGATACTCGGAGCCCCACCGGCGGAGCCAGCCGGAGCGTGAAGGTTGCGCCGCTGGCTGGCAGTCGCTCGGCCCTGACGCTCCGTGCGGTCCTCCTCTGCCATGGGTGGGAGGAAACACGTGCCCTGGAAACTGCGACCGGGATGGAATCTGCCGCGTTCCACGGACAGGGGCTTGGCTCCGAAGTGCTCCAGGCCTTGGTGGTCACCGCCGGCCGGCTCGGCCTGGAAGTGGTGACCGGGGACGACTGGTTCCTGCTCTCCGGCGCGCGGTCCCGGCTGACCGCGCTCGCCAGGCCCTGGACCGTCCCTCCGGCTCTTTCGGAGCTCGCACTGGCGCTGGCCGAGGCCCTCCGACAGGAAGAGGAACCGGTCGATGGCTGACCCGCTGGACCCTGAACGCCCGCCGTACCTCCCGGCGTTCCTGGTCGGGCTCACCGTCCTGGCGGGATACATCTGGACCCTGGCACCAACGGTCACCTTCTGGGATGCCGGGGAGTTCATTGCCGCCTCGCGGACGCTGGGGATTCCGCACCCGCCGGGGACGCCGCTCTTCGTCATCCTGACCCACGTCTGGGGCACCCTCTTTCCGTTCGGCGAGTATGCCTGGCGCACCAATCTCTTCAGCGCCATCCTGAGTGCCGCCGGCTCCGCCTTCTGGTTCCTGGTGGCACACGAAACATTGCGACGCGCCCTCCGCGGCGGCGAATCCGCGTCGGTGCGCTGGCTCTCACTGGGCGGCGCAGCCGCCTCCGCGCTGGTGGCGGGGTTTGCCTTCACGACCTGGCAGAACTCGAACGAAACCGAAGTCTACATGGTCGCCACGCTGACGATCGCGGCGGCGGCCTGGCTGGCCCTGCGCTGGCGCGCCCACCGGGGAACGCCGCGTGCCACCAAGATCCTGCTGCTGATCGTCTACCTGGCGGGCATCTCGATCGGCAACCACCTGCTGGCCCTCCTGGCCGGCCCGGGGCTGGTGGCGTTCCTGGTTGCGGAATTGAGGAATCACCCGGCGGCCACTCCCGAGCAGCGCCAGCGCGAAATCGCCGAGGTGGCGGTGGTTGCGGGTGTCTGGGCGCTGCTGATCGGGCTGGGGCTCGGCAATACCGGGATCATCCTGGTTGGCGGGGCGGGATTCCTTGGCGCGCTGTTCCTGGCGGTTCGCGGCCGGGTCGGTGGATTCGCCCTCTTTACTCTTGCCATCGCGCTGGTGGGGGTGACCCCGTACCTGTTCCTGTACATCCGGGCGGGGCAGGGGCCCTTCATCAATGAGGCGGATCCGTCCACCTGGAACGCACTGCTCGATGTGATCCGGCGGGCGCAGTACCCGATCCGCACCCCGTTCGACAATCCGACCCAGATGCACGGGCCCGAAAACACCGGCCGGAGTCTGGAACTGGTCCGGCTGCAGCTCCTGAACTACTGGCAGTATTTCGATTGGCAATGGGCCCGCTCGGTGGCCACCCAGATCGGTGACTTCCCGCTGCGCACCCTGGTCTCGTTGCTGTTCGTCTGGCTCGGCATGACTGGCGCCCGCACCCAGTACCGCTCCGATCGGGAGGCGTTCTGGTTGATCGCCGGGATCTGGCTGGTGACTGGCCTGGGCCTGGTGGCATACATGAACTTCAAGCCGGGATTCAGCATCGGCTTTGACCGGTTCCCCGACCCGTCCAATCACGAGGTGCGGGAGCGCGACTATTTCTTCGTGGCGAGTTTCGTGACTTGGGGAGTCTGGGCAGGGTTGGGCATCGCCACGCTGGCCGCACGGGCCTGGACCCGCCTCCGCCCGCCGAGTCGCCCCTTGGCAGCCGCAGTGCTGCTGCTGGCCCTGATCCCGGCCACCCTCAATTTCTGGCCGGCCTCGCGACGACACAACCCCGATGCCACCCTGGCTTCGGACTTTGCCCGAAACCTCCTCAACAGCGTTCCCCCGTACGGCATCCTCTTCACCTATGGGGACAACGACACCTTTCCCCTCTGGTGGGCCCAGGAAGTCGAAGGGGTCCGCCGGGATGTGACCATCGTCTGCCTGGCGCTGGCGGAGACGCCCTGGTACATGCGCCAGTTGCGCGACAATCCGATCCGTGAGTTCGACGAGGCGGCGGCGCCGGCGATCTGGCAGGGAAGGGCAGCCACCAAGCCCGACTGGCCGCTGCACACCATGACCGATGCCGATATCGAGGCTGCCATCCCGCAGTTGATTGCCGCCGATGTCGACATTGCCTATGGCCCCTACCGGGTTCGGGTCCCGGCCCAGACGCCGTTCTATGGCAAGGACTTCGTCACGGTCCGCATCCTCCAGCAGAACTTTGGGCGCCGCCCGATCGCCTGGTCTTTGACGGCCGGCGGCGAGTACCATGGACTCGATCCGCTGATGGTGCAGCGGGGTCTGACTGTCTGGGTCGACAGCCTCGCCCCCGACTCGACCGACAGCAACCTCGACTTCACGGCCGGGTATGGCGCGCCGGTGGACCGGGCCATTACCGAGCGACTCCTCCTGGAGACGTATCGATACGCCGCGCTGCTCGAACGGGGGCCGGCAGTGCTGGAGCCCACCGCCCGCTCGATCGCCGCCACCCTGGCGGTCCCCTTTACCCAGATGGCCAGCTCCGCCGAGCAGAGAGGCGACCTCGCGGCGATGATCCGGTGGCTGGAGCCCGCCTATCGGCTCTCCGGCAACAGCCGGCTGGCCCAGGCGATCGATTCGGCCCGAATCCGCCTCCCTTCATCTGGCCGATAAGATCCGCTAAATTCAAGGGTTATGGCTTTCGAGGGTCTTTCCAGCCGCCTTGCCGCCGTGCGAGAGGAAATCGCCGACCAGCAGGTGCGGGCTGGACTGACGCACGAGGTCCGGATCGTGGCAGTGACCAAGAGCCATGGTCCTGACGCCGTCCTGGCGGCGCTGGCGGCGGGACTGTCGATGGTTGGCGAGAACCGGGTCCAGGAAGCACTCCGGAAGCAGGAGGCGCTCCCCGACTTGCCGGTGGCCTGGCATCTGATCGGGAGCCTGCAGCGCAACAAGGCCCGGCAGGCGGTGGGACGATTCGCGCTGATTCATTCGGTGGATCGGGTGGAGCTGGCCGACGAGCTGGCGCGTCGGGTTCCCGAGGGCCAGCGGCAGGCCATCCTGGTGGAGGTGAACTGCGCCGGAGAATCGCAGAAGGGTGGCGTGGCCCCGGCGGGTCTGGACGCGTTCCTGGCGCACCTGGACCAGCACCCGGCGCTGGACCTGCAGGGCCTGATGACGATGGCGCCGTTCACCGCAGATGTCTCGGTACAGCGCACCTGCTTCGCCCGGCTGTACCAGCTTCGGGACCGCTGTGTCCGATCCGACCGGGCGCTGCCGGAGCTGTCGATGGGCATGTCGGGCGATTATCCCGCGGCGGTGGCAGAGGGTGCCACCATGCTGAGGCTTGGAACCGTGCTGTTTGGAGAACGGGAACCATGAGCGATGACACATTCCAACTGACCCCGCATGATGTGCGGGCCCAGGAATTCCAGAAGGTGCTCCGGGGCTACGACCCGGTGCAGGTCGAGGATTTCAAGACCCGGATGGCTGAGGAACTCGATCGGATCCTGCGGCACCGGGTGGGCCTGGACGAGCGGCTCAAGGGGATGATGGAGCAGCTGCGGTCGTTCCGGGAACGGGAGCGGGCGCTCAATGATGGTGTGGTGATGGCCCAGCAGCTCCGGGTGGACTCCCAGGCCTCGTCGGAGCGCGAGGCCGAGATCGTCCTCAAGGAGGCCCGGCACGAGGCCGAGACGATCGTGGAGGAGGCCCGCCGCGAGGGCGCCCGCCTGGTGGAGCAGGCCCGCGCCGAGGATGAGCGGCTGCGCTCCGCCATGGAGTCGTCGGTCCGGCAGTACTCCGCCTATCTCTCCAGCTATCGGTCGTTGCTCGAACGGCAGCTGGCCGAGGTGGCGGCGCTCGAGAAACACCGCGACCGGGGCGACGCCAGCAGATGACCTGGACCCCGTGGCCCGCTGGCAATGCCGATGGCCTCGAGCGCGACCTGCTGTCGCGCTGGAAGGCCGAAGGTCTGTTCCAGCAGGTCCAGGAGGCCACCGCCGGCGGCACGCCGTTCGTGTTCTTCGAGGGCCCGCCCACGGCGAACGGCCGACCGGGGATTCACCACGTCTTTTCCCGGACGATCAAGGACCTGATCTGCCGGTTCCGGGTCATGCAGGGGCGCTCGGTCACCCGCATTGCCGGATGGGACACCCACGGGCTGCCGGTCGAGATCGAAGTCGAGAAGCGGCTGGGGCTGTCCGGCAAGAAGGCGATCGAGGAGTTCGGGGTCGAGGCCTTCAACGCCCTCTGCCGGGAGAGTGTCTTTACCTACAAGGACGAGTGGGAAAAGCTCTCGGACCGGATTGGATACTGGCTCGACTACGACCGGCCGTACATCACCTGCTCGCCGGAGTATGTCGAGAGCGTCTGGTGGTTGCTGCGCCGGCTGTCCGACCGCGGGCTCCTGACTCGGGGGCACCGGGTGCTGCCGTACTGCCCGCGCTGTGGCACGGTGCTCTCGTCCCACGAGCTGGCGCTGGGCTACGAGGACGTCTCGACCAATTCGATCTATGTGACCTTTCCGCTCGAGGACGAACCGCAGCGACAGTTGCTGGTCTGGACCACCACCCCGTGGACGCTGCTGTCCAACGTGGCCGTCGCGGTGCATCCCGACCTGGAGTACGGCGAGTACCCGGTCGGGGACGGGACGATGATTCTTGCCACCGCCCGCGCCGGCATGCCGAGCGGTCCCCAGAAGGGCGCGCCAACGTTCGCCGAGATTGGCGCCGCCAGGGTCATGTCGGGACGCGACCTGGCGGGCCTCCGCTACCAGCGCCCGCTGGAGCTGGTCGAGCTCCCCCTGGATGCGCACTCGCGGGTCGTGGTGCTGGAGGAGTTCGTCTCCGCTGGGGATGGCTCGGGGCTGGTGCACATGGCGCCCGCCTTCGGGGCCGATGACCATGCCGCGGGGATCCGGCATGGCCTGGCGATGGTCCGGCCGGTAGCCAACGACGGCACCTTTGTGGGCACCAGCTGGCCCGAGCTCGAGGGGAAGCTGGTCACCGCCCGCGAGACCAACGACCTGATCATCTCCCGGCTCAAACAGGGGGGGCGCTGGCACCTGACCCAACCCCTTGCCCACAGCTATCCGCACTGCTGGCGCTGCCGGAGTGCCCTGATCTACACCGCCCGGGACTCCTGGTTCGTCCGGACCTCAGAGGTCAAGGCGCGGATGCTCGAGCTGAACGCCCAGGTCAACTGGAACCCGCCGGAAATGGGATCCGGGCGGTTTGGCGAGTGGCTCCACAACAACGTGGACTGGGCGCTCTCCCGCGACCGGTACTGGGGCACGCCGCTTCCCGTGTGGGTGAGTGACACCGATCCGGCCTGCGTGCAGGTGGTCGGCTCGTTTGCCGAACTGGCGGAAAAGGTCGGCCGGGATCTCCCGGCGGACTTCGATCCGCACAAGCCGTTCATCGACGATTACACCTGGCCGGCTCCCGATGGCGGGACGATGCGCCGGACGCCGGAGGTGATCGACACCTGGTTCGATTCCGGGGCGATGCCGTATGCCCAATGGCACTATCCCTTCGAGAATGTCGAAATGTTCGAGCGGCACTTTCCGGCCGACTACATCTGTGAAGGGGTGGACCAGACGCGGGGCTGGTTCTACTCGCTGCTGGCCATTGCCACCGCCGCGTTCGATCGCGGGCCGTATCGCAACGTGATCGTCAACGATCTGGTGCTCGATGCCAACGGCCAGAAAATGTCGAAGACCCGCGGCAATGCGGTCGAGCCCAACGCCGTGATCGCCGAGCACGGCGCCGACAGCGTGCGGCTGTTCCTGCTCGCCTCAGGACAGGTCTGGCTGCCGAAGCGGTTCGACGGGCGGGCGATTCCCGAAGTCGCGGGGAAGTCGCTCAATGCCCTCCGGAACGTCTACGCCTTCTTCCAGCAGTATGCCGGGCCGGGGCTGCCCATGGCGGCCAACACGCAGTCCGGCCTGACCATCCTGGACCACTGGATCCAGAGTCGTCTCCAGGCCACCGTGGACGAGGTGGTGCAGGCCTGGGAAGGCTACGATGTGACGACGGGGGTCCGGGCCATCCTGGACTTCATCGTGGAGGACCTGTCCAACTGGTACGTGCGTCAGTCGCGGGCCCGGTTCTGGGCGCCCGACCAGGACGCTGATCCGGCGGCGGTGGCCACCCTGCACCACTGTCTCGCGACCGTCAGCCAACTCCTCGCGCCGGCGGCTCCGTTCGTGAGCGACTGGCTGCACCGCGCCACCACTGGGGCGTCGGTGCACCTGGCGTCGTTCCCGGCGGCGGGCGGGCCGCGGGATGCCGGTCTCGAGGCCGCGATGGACGCCATCCGGAAACTGGCCACGGCAGGTCGCGCGGCGCGGGAACAGGCCGGCGTCATTGTCCGGCAGCCGCTGGGCCAGGTGCAGGTGGCGGTTCCTGCCAGCTCCGATTCTCGCCGCTTCCGGGAACTGCTGCCGCTCCTGGCCCAGGAGATCAACGTGCGCCAGGTCACGGTGGTCACCAGCGATGCGGCACTGGTCCGGCTGGTGGGTCGGCCCAACTTTCGCGCCCTGGGAAAGCGATTCGGCAAGCGGACACCGCTGGTGGCCAAGGCCGCCGAGGCATTGGCGCCGGAGCTGCTCCGGGCGCTGGAACGCGGTGAGTCGGTGCCGGCCACGGTCGAGGGTGTGCCGGAAGAACTCCATCCCGGCGAGGTGGAGGTCCTCCGGGAGGTGGTGAGTGACTGGCTGGTGCAGAGCCAGGGCCCGTTCGTGGTGGCGCTCGACCCGGCGATTTCACCGGACCTGCGGCGTGAGGGATTGGCCCGCGAGATTGTGAGCCGGGTGCAGCGCCTCCGGAAGGAAGCCGGCTTTCAATTCACCGACCGGATCGCGCTGGCAGTGGCAGGCGCCGAGGAACTTTTGGACGCCGTTCGGGAGCATGAAGAATTCATCCGCGGGGAGACGCTGTCCCGCGAGCTGACTGCCGGGGTGGCGCTGGAGACCGCCGACCGGCAGGAAGACATTGTCATCGATGGACTGGCGCTGCGACTGGCGGTACGTCGCCTGCCGGATCCCTCGCCCCTGCTTGACCCGCAACCTATGGAAGCGTCATGAACAAGAAGCAACTGGCCCATCTCGAGCAGCGTCTCCTGGCCGAGCGCGCCCGCGTCATGAAGGAACTCGGCTACTACGGCGAGTCGTTCAGTTCGACGCTGCAGGGATCCGATGGCGATCTCTCCTCCTACTCGTTCCACATGGCCGACCAGGGCACCGACACCATGGAGCGGGAGAAACAGTTCCTCTTTGCCTCCCAGGAGGGGCGGTACCTCTGGCACGTGAACGAGGCGCTGCGCCGCCTTTATGGCTCGCCGGCCACCTTCGGCACCTGCCACAGCTGCGGGCAGGAGATTGCCTTTGACCGGCTCGACGCGCTGCCCCACGCCCGGCTGTGCATCACCTGCAAGGCCAAGGAAGAAGATGCCAAGCGCCGCTGACCGGCGCGGCCTCTTCTGGGGTGCCGTCGCCGTGGTGGTGCTCCTGGACCTGGTCACCAAGTGGTGGGCGGTGGATGCACTGGTGCTGTACGAGCCCATTCCCGTGCTCGGCGATCTCCTCCGCTGGCGGTTGATCTACAATCCGGGGGCGGCGTTCGGCCTGCACCTGGGCCCGTGGTCGCGCTGGATCTTCCTGATCATCGCGGTGGTGGCGTTCGTGGTGCTGTTCCGGATGTCCCGCGAGGCGAAACCCGGCGACTGGCTGCGCCAGCTCTGCCTCGGCGCGGTGGCTGGTGGGGCGCTCGGCAACCTGGTCGACCGGGTGCGCGGGCCCCAGGGGGTGGTGGACTTCATTGATGCTGGCATCGGCGCCAGCCGGTGGCCCACGTTCAACGTTGCCGACATCGGCGTTTCCTGTGGCGCCGTGCTCCTGGCGATCTCGCTCTGGCGAGAGGACCACGCCAAGGCCGGCGCCGACGCGCCGGCCGCCTGAGGCGAGGCCGTGGCGCGGATCGTCCTGACGGTCACCGCCGACACCACTGAACGGCTCGATCGGTTCCTGGCGGACCAGCTGGATCTCTCTCGCACCCAGGCGGCCCGGCTGGTGGCAGCCGGCGGGGTTCAGGTTGGCGAGGCGACCGCCCGGGCCTCGCGCCTCCTGGCCCGGGGCGACGAAGTCGTGGTCACCTTCCCAGACCACGAACCGCCCCGGACCCTGACCCCGAATCCGCTGCCGCTGGTTGTGATCCACGAGGACGACGAGCTGATGGTCCTCGACAAACCCGCAGGGCTGGTGGTGCATCCTGCCCCGGGACACTGGGACGACACCCTCGTCAACGCCCTCGTGGCGCGGGGAACGACACTCTCCGGCGGGGCGGCCGGGCGGCCGGGTATCGTCCATCGCCTCGATCGCGACACCTCGGGCTTGATGGTGGTGGCCAAGACTGATCTGGCCCACCGACGACTCTCCGCCGCGATCGCCGCCCGCCGCGTCTCCAGGGTGTACGCCGCGCTGGCCTGGGGCCACCTTGCCGAGCCGTCGATGCTGATCGACGCGCCGGTGGGGAGGCATCTCCGCGACCGGAAGCGGATGGCGATTCTGCCCGAAGGGCGGGCGGCCCGGACCGAGGCCACCGTCCTGGCCCGGTTTGAGTCGGTGGAACTCCTGCGACTGGTCCTCCAGACGGGGCGAACCCACCAGATCCGGGTCCACCTTGAGTCGGTGGGTCACCCCATCGTGGGCGATGCTGTCTACCACGGTGGGGGGAGCCGGCGGATTTCCGGTGCCGCCCGCCACGGGGCGGACCAGCTGGCCCGTCTGGCCCCGCGCCAGGCGCTTCATGCGGCTGAACTCGGATTTCGCCACCCCGGGACGGGGCTTCCGGTGGTTTTCAGGAGCGAATGGCCCCAGGATCTGCGCCCTCTGCTCGTGGCGGCATCGGCTGGCACGATTTCTGTTGCAGAGGAGCATCAGCTCCAATATCTTCGTTTCTTCGGGGATCATGACGACTGAGGGTTCCGAGATCCGGGTCCTCCGGTGCCGGTCGGGGGCTCTGGAATGGGCGATCAACGAGGGACACCTCCGGGAGATCGCTCCCGCGAGCCCCGCCGCCCGCGTGCCGGGTGCCCCGGCTGCGGTGCAGGGGATAGTGAACGTGCGGGGAGCGCTGCTGGTCTCGATCGATACCCGGGCGCTGCTGGGGCAGTCTCCTGGCGACCTGGTCAGCCTGGTCGTGGTGGAGGTGGCGGGGCGCCGCTTGGCCCTGGCTGTCGACGAGGTCGAGGACCTCCAGGTGGTGCCGATCGAGGCGCTGGAGCCCGCCGACCGTTCGGCGGGGTTGCCCGAGGGCAGTGTGATCGCCCTGGTTCGTGAAGCTCGACCATTCCTGTTGCTCGATATTGAGGCCCTCGTCGCCCCCCTGTTCGGGGTTCCGACCGGGTAGACCTGAAGCGGTGGAGGACGGCGTGGCCCATACGGTGCTGGTCTGTGACGATGCGATCTTCATGCGAACGATGATTGCGGACATCCTGACCCAGGCGGGATACAAGGTGGTCGGCGAGGCCGAAAGCGGCGTCGAAGCCGTGCGCCGATACCAGGAACTCAAGCCTGACCTCGTGACGATGGACATCGTCATGCCCGAGATGGGGGGCATTGACGCGGTGCGGGAAATCGTCAAGATGTACCCCGACGCGAAGATTCTCATGTGCAGCGCCATGGGGCAGCAGGCCCTGGTGGTCGAGGCCATCCAGGCCGGCGCCAAGGACTTCGTCGTCAAGCCCTTCCAGCCCGCCCGCGTGCTCGAGGCCGTCCAGCGCCTCTTGAGCTGACCGACGCCCGGCCGGTGGACACCAGCAAGTACGCCGCGCTCTTCCTGTCCGACAGCCGGGAAAATCTCCAGCAATGCGATACCCTCCTGCTCGCCTGGGAGGGTGACCCCGCCCGGACCGAACCAGTGGCCGGGCTGTTTCGGGCCATGCACAGCATCAAGGGGATGGCCGCCACGATGGGCTATGCCCGGCTGACGGACCTGACCCACCAGGCGGAACACCTGCTGGACAGCGTCCGGGCGGGGCGGGTGCCCCCGTCGGCGGACTTGGTCGCGCTCATGTTCGAGGTGGTCGACGCCATCGGTGCCGGAGTCGACGACGCCGTGGCCGGCGCGGACGGCCAGCGACTCGATCCCGTCCTCGCGGTCCGGGTGGCGGAGATGGCCTCCGGGCCAGCCGTGAAGCCAGTGGCCCCCCCGGGCGGCGGGACGCTGGCGGAACCCCAGCCGGGCGCGGGAGCCGGGCCCTGGGTCACGGTCACGATCCGGGCGGGGGTGGTGATGGGGTGGGCTCGCGCCCTGCTGGCGTTGCGGCGGGCCGAGGAACTGGGCACCGTCTCGGCCGTCACCCCGGACCCCGCCGGAATCGAGCCCGATAAGTTTGCGGGCAAGCTGGCGTTTCGCCTCGAAAGCGCTGAGCCGATGGAGGTCGTCCGGGCCGCCCTGATGGGAGTTGGCGACGTGGCCGAGGTGACGGTGGAGGACGACGGGAATCGGCCGGCCGAATTGTCGGCTCGCTCTCGACCGGATGTCCGGGTCGCCAGGGAGCACTTGGATCGGCTGATGGGTGAGGTCGGGGAACTGGTCGTGGCACGGAACCGGCTGGCTCAAATGGCCGATGAGCGGCGGGATCCGGGCCTCCAGGAGGCGGTTGGCGCGCTCTCCCGGCTGACTGACCAGGTGCACGAGGGGGTCCTGCAGGCCCGCATGGCCCCGGTCTCCGAGGTGTTTGACCGGTTCCCGCGCGCCATCCGGGACCTGGCTCGCCAGGTCGGTAAGCAGGTTCGGCTCGAGGTGACCGGGCGCGAGGTTGAGCTGGACCGGTCGGTGTTGGAATTGATCCAGGACCCGCTCCTCCACTTGCTGCGGAACGCGGTGGACCATGGTCTGGAGGATCCCGCCACCCGGACTGCCGCCGGCAAGCCGGCGGAGGGGCTGGTGCGGCTCGGGGCCCAGCGCCAGCGTGAGGGGGTGATGATCACGGTGGCCGACGACGGCCGCGGGGTGGACCGTGATCGGGTGCGCAAGCGTCTCGGGGAGGCCGCGGCCGCGGCCGGAGATCTCGACGATGCCGGGTTGCTGGCGGTCCTGGCGCGACCCGGATTCAGCACCGCCGAGGCAGTGACCTCGGTCAGCGGGCGCGGGGTGGGTATCGACGTGGTCCTGACCAGGATTCGGGAAATCGGTGGCGGGATCACCTTGCGATCCACCCCTGGCGAAGGGACCAGCTTCTCGATCCGGCTGCCGGAAACGATGGCGGTCGTCCCGGCGTTGTTGGCGCGGGTTGGGTCGGAACGGTACGCCATTCCGCTCTCGCGGGTCGAGGAGACAGGTCGGGCCGTCCTCGAGACCAATCCGGTCGGGGGCAGGGCGGTGCGCTTTCGCGGCGAGCCGCTGCCGGCCCGCGACCTCCGCGCGGCGGTGGGGCAGCCGGCGCCGCCAGGTGGAGAGGTCCGGCCATTCCTGGTCGTGGCGGTTGGCGAGGGGCGTGGGGTGATTGTAGTGGATACATTACTGGGTCGGCAGGATCTGGTGGTGGCCGCGGTGGAGCTTCCCCTCGGTGCACCGGGATGGATCACCGGGGCAGCGGTGCTGCCGGACGGGATGCCGACTTTCCTGCTTGATCCGGCCGGCTTGTTCCAGGAGGAGGTGGTATGGCAGAGGTGAGGGCACTGAACAACCTCGAGCGCGACGCGCTCCGTGAAGTCGCCAATATCGGGGCGGGCCACGCCGCCACCGCGTTGTCGCAGATGACCGGGCGCACGATCATGATCAATGTCCCCGAGGTCGAGATTCGGCGGCTTGAGGAAGTGGCCGAGCTGGTTGGCGCCCCCGACACGGTCATCGCCGCCATCCTGATGCACATGATGGGAGACCTGACCGGGCGGACCATGGTGCTGTTGCCGGACCCATCGGCCCGGGTGCTCTGCGATATCCTGCTGCAGCGCAAGGTGGGCACCACCACCGGCTACGCAGCCATGGAACACTCCACCCTCAAGGAAACCGGCAATATCCTGAGCTCGGCCTACCTCAATGCCCTCAGTGACTTCATGGGCATGATGCTGCTTCCCTCGGTTCCGAGCCTGGTCGTGGACCTGGCGGGCGCGGTCCTGACCACGGCGTACCTGAACTTTGGAGCCGAGCGGGACTTCGTGTTCTGCGTCGACACCTCCTTCAGGGTCGAGGGGGCATCCGAGACACTCCACGGCCAGTTCCTGCTCCTGCCGGACCTGCCTTCCCTCCACGCCATCTTCGACGCGATTCGACTCGACTGACGCATGCCGGGTCCGGCGCCCTCCCCGCGCGATCGTGCCATCCTGCATGCGCTCGGTCGCCGGATCGATCCCTCCGATCCCGGGGCCCAGAACAATCTCGGCGTCCTCTGCCACGAAAAGGGGATGCCCGCCGAGGCTATCGCGGCCTTGATTCGCGCCCTGGAACTCGATCCCCGCATGACGCTGGCCCGGCGTAACCTGGAGCAGGTGCGCCGGGACTCGGGATACTACGACCGACGGATTGGTGAGCTCGGTGACCAGCTGGTCCGGGAACCGGGCCGCGCCGACCTGCGGCTTGAACTGGGGCGCACCTGGCTGGCTCTCGGCAAACCGGGGCGCGCGGCGACCGAGTTCCAGGTCCTCCTCGATCAGCGCCCCGGAGATCCTGGCGCCCTGATCCAACTTGGGCTGGCGGCCCAGGCGGACGGCCGCCACGACGCCGCCACGGAGTGGTTTCAAAAAGCGGTGGCGGCCGAGCCGGACAGCGGCGTCGCGCGGGTGTACCTCGGCGAGGCGCTCTACAACCAGGGCCTCAATGAGCCGGCACTGGCCGCGCTCAACGCCGCCTGCGAGCGCAGCCCCGACAATCCCGATCTCCACTTCCTGCTTGGCTTTGTCCATGGCGACATGGGAGACCACGATGCGGCCAGGGAATCGGCCCGCCGCGCCATCGTGCTCAACCCAAGCCTGGCCCGGTCCGAGGCGAATCTCGAAATTTCGCCGGGGCGTCGGCCAAGACTGACGCCCCATCCGGGGACCCAGCGATCTCCGGTGGCCGGCCCCGATCCGCATACCACCCTGGGTCGGGCGTTCCGGGCGCGAGGCTACCTGGCGGAGGCGCTGCGCGAATTTCGGCTGGCGATGGAGACCGGGGAAGATCGCGCGGAGGTGCAGGAGGCGATGGCGGAAGTCCACCTGCTGCGCCGCGATTTTGCGCCCGCCCTCGATCTCTACGACCGGCTGCTCGAAGAACGGCCCGGCGAGGCCCGGCTCTGGAACGCCTGCGGCGTCACCTTCCATCAGGCGGGGAGGCGCACGGAGGCTCGCGCGGCGTATCGCCGCGCCGTGGAGGTCGACCCGACCTGCCATCATGCCTGGAACAATCTCGGGGTCATCGCCGCGGCCGATCCGCAGGGCCGCGAGGCAGAGGAGGCCTTCCGCGCCGCGCTTCGGGTCAGTTCCGGATTTCTCCTGGCACGACTGAACCTCGGGCTGTTCCAGTTCGGTCGGCAACGCTACCAGGAATCGCTCGAGGAGTATCGTGCGGTGCTGGTGGACCATCCCCGCAGCGCCGTGGCCTGGAATGGCGTCGGGCTGGTGCTCCAGGAACTCCGCCGCACCGGCGACGCCAGGAACGCCTTCGGTCGCGCGGTCGATGCCGACCCCACCCTCGCCGGCGCCCGCTACAACCTGGCTTTCGCGCTGAGTCAACTGGGTGAGTACGAGGCGGCGCTGCGGGAGACCAGCCGGGCGCTGGAACTGGAGCCCTACTACGTCGCCCAGAACTATGCCCTGGCGCTGCATCTTCCCGGCGAGGAAGGTGTCATCCCGGTGGCGCCGGACCTCGCCGCGGACCTGCCCGGTGCGGCCGGGGGCGACTTTGTCTTCGATCCCGCCTTGCTCGACTCCCTCTTCGAGGAAATCGCGCCCAGCGTGCCCGTCGAGCCGCTCAAGCCGGCGGAGGACCCGTTCGCGCTGGCCCGGGACTACCTGAGCAAGGGCCTGCTGGAACTGGCCACCGCCGAGGCAAACCGGGCGGTCGGTCGCGGTGCGCCGCGCGAACAGGCCGATGTGCTTCTCGGGGAAGTCTTTGCCCGACGCGGGCTGCACGGCGAAGCATTGGAACGATTCCAGGCGGCGCGTGAGGGCCAGCCGGAGAATCCTCGCGCCCTGCTCGGCACCGTGGCGTCGCTGCTCGCGCTCGACCGTCACTCCGAGGCGGTACCCGCGGGGGAATTGCTGGTGGAGGTGGCTCCCACCCTGGCGGAATCGTGGGCCTCGCGTGCCCGGATCCGGCTGGGCCTGGGCCTGGCAGGTCCCGCGCTCGAGGATGCCCGCGTCGCTGGCCGACTCGACCCCGGTTGCGCCGAGCACCTCCTCCTCGAGGGGGCAGCGTCGCGCCTGCTCGGCGAGCCTGAGGCGGCACTTCAGGCCTGCCGGGCGGCGCTGGCGCTCGACGACGGGCTCGCCCAGGCGTGGCTGGTCGTGGCGGAGATCGAAACCGCACGGGGAAATCTTGCGGCGGCCACCGAGGCCTACCGACGCGCCCTCGAGATCCTGCCGGCGCACCGGGCCGGGGTGCTCGCCCTGGCACGATTGCTGTGCCGAACCGAACGCGCCAGCGACGCGGTGGCGCTGGTCGCCTCCTATCTGCAGGCGGAGCCGTTTGCCCTCGAGGCGCTGGTGGTGCTGGGGCAATCGCTGCATCAGGACGGCCGTCCCGCCGAGGCGGTTCGCGCCTTCGATCGGGTCCTCCGTTTCGAGGCGGACCGCGCCGAGGCCTATTTCCATCGCGGCGCTGCCCGTGCCGCGCTTCGCCAGTATCGCGCCGCCATGGCCGACTGGGACCGGGCCGTGGCCCTCGAGCCCAGGGGGAGCCTGGCCACCATGGCGCGAGCCCATGCCAGGAGCGCCCGCGAACTCCAGGCCATCCTCATGCCGACGGAGCGCTGAGGCGTGGCGATCCAGGGTCCGCTCCGCGAGTTGGGGGTGCATGATGTCTTTCAATTGCTCGATCTCGGCCGGAAGACGGGGACGCTGCGCATCAGCTCGGAACTACGCCAGAATCGGGGGACGATCTGGTTTGAACGGGGCGCGGTGGTTGCCGCCGCGATCGACAGCAACCCCCATCCGCTCGGCGGCATCCTGCTTCGAACCGGGAAGCTCCGCGAGGAGGACCTGACCCGGGCGCTTTCGATGCAGGAGCAGGGAGACTCCCGGCGGGTCGGCGAGATCCTGGTGGCGTTGCAGGCCATCACCCCGCGCGAGCTGGAGGAACAGGTCCGGACCCAGGTGGAGGATGTGGTCTTTACGCTGCTCGGCTGGTCCGAAGGGCACTTCATCTTTGAGGAGGGCGACCCGGACGACATTCCCCGGGACGCCGAAATCCGTATCACCACCGAGTCGGTGCTCCTCGAAGCCGCCCGCCGAATCGACGAATGGTCCGAGATTGAGTCCCGGGTTCCTCACCTTGGCGTGGTGGCGCAGCTGGCCGGGATGGCCGGCGAAGATCGACCGGGATCCCTCCGGCTGGTCCCCTTCGAATGGCGAGTCCTGACGGCCGTGGACGGCAGCCGCGATGTCCGCGCCATTGCCACCGCAGTGGCGGCATCGGAATTCGCCACGGCCCGGGCGCTATTCGGGCTGACCTCCGCCGGTGTTATCGTCCTGCACGATGCCGCCGCGGCCTCGGTAGCCGCGGCGGCGGGGGTGACGGCCGATGCGCTCCTCCAGCAGGCTGAGGAACACCTGCGGCTCCACGATCTTGACGCGGCCCGCACGCTGGCGCGCGCGGCGCTGGCGGGGCATCCCGCCGAGCCGGCCCCGCAGGTCTTCCTCGGCCGGCTGGCGCTGATCGAGGGACGCTCCCTGGATGCCCAGGAACACCTGCGCGATGGGCTCCGCATGGAACCGGACCATGCCCAGGCTCGCCGGCTGCTCGGCGCGGCCCTTGCTGCGGCAGGACGGATGGAAGAGGCGGCCCGGGCCTGGGAAGACTGGCTGGCGCTCGACCGGCGACCAATCGCAGAAGAACGACGCCGTGCCCAGGTGGCAGGAGGGGCCGCCGCTGCCCGGGTGCTGGCCGACTTGATGAGGATCAGTGGTGACTGACCCGATCGAAACCTGGACGGCCGAGCTCAGTGCCGACCCCGACAGCCTGGTCTTTCTCCAGCTGGGCGAGGCGCTGCGCCGCCGCCGCCTGCTCGATGGCGCCCTGGCCGTGGCCCGTGGCGGCGCGCAACGCTATCCCGAACTGGCCGACGCCCACGACCTCCTGGCCCGCATCCTGTCCGACCGGGGGGAGGGGGATGCCGCCTTCGACGCCTGGACGATGGCGCTTCGCCTCAAGCCCGAGATGGTCGGAGCGCTGAAGGGGATCGGGTTTCTCTGCTATCGGATGGGCGATTTTGTCCACGCGCTCCGCCAACTCGAAGCTGCCGCCGCCCTCGTTCCGGACGATCCCACGATCGGCGTGGCCATCGCGCGGGTCAAAGCCCGACTGGAGGAACAGGCCTCCGGTCTGCCGGCCGACCCGTTCCTCGGCACGGAGGGGTGGCATGGCGCCACGATGCTCCTTGATGCCCGTGGTCGGCGGCTGGCGGGGAGCCTGCTCTCTCCCGATGGGGACGACCGCTCCGACGCGATCGCGGCCCAATTGACCGGGGTGTCCCGGGAGGCGAGCCGGGCAGCTATCCTGCTCGACTTGGGGTACTGGCAGTCGATCCAGGTGGAAGGGCGTTCGGCGCAGCTCGTGCTGACGGAGCCGGCCAAGGAAACGGTGCTGGTCATCCAGCGGCCGGCCGACACCCCGGTCGGCCGGCTGCCGCTGATTGCCGACCGCGCCGGGGCGATGGCGCGGCGGTGGCTGGAGCGGATGGCATGAGACAATTCCTGACCGAGACTCTCGATCAGCTGACTCGCGCCGATGGCGTTCGCGGAGCCCTCCTGGTCGCCGCGGAAGATGGGCTCGTCATTGCCGAGGCCGCGATGGATGGGGTCGAGGCGGCGCCGGTCGCCGCACTGGCCGCCAGCCTGGCCGGCAGGCTCCTCAAGGTGGCCGAGACCGCCGGGCAAGCCCCCCCCGCGCTCATTCATCTCGAGGCGACCGAGGGTGGGCTCTTCATTGCCATCGGAGAAAGCGGGCTCCTCCTGGTGGCGGTGACGACCGCCGACGCCAATGCCGGCGAGGTGCGCCTGGCGCTCCTCGACGGGGCCGGGCGCCTCTCCTGATGCGGTCGATCGAGCCGTGGGTCGAGGACCCGGTACGGACCTTCCTGGCCGAATCGGCGGCCCGGGTGGTCCTCCTCATGACCAGCGCCGGCCAGGTCGTGGCGCAGCATGGGTTCACTCGATCAATGGACGTCATGTCCGCTGCGGCGCTGGGTGCCGGCATTGTCGCCAGCACCGAGGAGATCGGGCGGGTCCTCGGCGACAGTGGACTGGGCTCGCAGGCCCATCAAGGCCGTCGACAGGGGATCGTGCTCGCGCCGTTCATGACTCCGCTGGGCCGCTGGATCGCCCTGGTGGTTTACGGACCCGAGACGTCCCTCGGGCTGGTGCAACTCTTCCTGGACCGGATGGTGACTGATCTTCGGGTCGCGGCTCCCGAGCCTCAGCTGGCCCGGCCCGTCCTGGCCGAGGACTTCGAGCGCGACCTGAACGCCAGCCTTCGCGCCCTCTTCGGCCGCTGACCATGAGCCTCGTCAACTTTGCCTCGCGTGAGATCACCTGCAAGCTGGTGTACTACGGTCCCGGTCGCTCCGGCAAGACCACCAACCTGCACTACATCCACGGGCGTGTTCCCGAAATGCGGCGCGGTCGGTTGATCTCCCTGGCCACCCAGGCGGATCGCACCCTTTTCTTCGACTTCCTGCCGCTTGAGCTCGGGCAGATCTCGGGATTCACCACCCGCTTCCAGCTCTATACCGTGCCGGGCCAGGCGTACTACAACGCCACCCGCCGACTGGTGCTCCAGGGGGCCGATGGCGTGGTCTTCGTGGCCGACAGCCAGGCCCGGCGATTCGAGGACAACGTGGAGAGCCTGCAGGATCTCCAGGAAAACCTCCTCGACCACGGGGTGGACATCCGCGAACTTCCGCTGGTCATGCAGTACAACAAGCAGGACCTCCCGCACGGTCTCACCCTGACCCAGGCTGAGCTCGACGATGCCCTGAATTTCCGTGGTGTCCCCAGCCTCCCGGCCGATGCCCTCCACGGCCACGGGGTCTTCGAGACCTTGAAACAGCTCTCCGGGCTGGTGCTCCAGCGGCTCGCCATGGCCCCACCGGAAGGATGAGCATCTCCTCCCTCGAGGGGGCCACCTTCGAGAGCTTCGTGGAGGGTCCCTCCAACAGCGCCGCAGCGGTGGCGGCACGGAGTGTGGCCAGCCAGCCAGGTGGGGGCCGCCAATCCCTTCTCCTCCTCGGCCCGGCCGGGGTGGGAAAGACCCACCTGCTCGGCGCCATCGCCGCCACACTTCGGACCACCCAACCGGGGCTTGAGGTCTGCCAGGAAACGGCGGCCTCGCTGCTCGATCGTGCCCGGGGTTTGCATGGAGGACTGGCCCCGCTCCATGAGGCAGGGTTGGTGCTCTTCGACGAACTCGAGCGGATCAGCGAGCACCGCGACCTCGAGGGCGCCGTCCTCGATTTCCTCCTGGCGCGCGCGCCGATGGGCCGGCCGGTGGTGCTCGCCAGCGCCCAGTCGCTGGAGACCCTCGGGTCCGCCGGGGCCGAGTTGGCCGCCCTCCTCAGCGAGGGCACGACGGTCCACCTCGCCCCCCCCGATTCGGGAACCCGGCTGGCCATCCTGCGGCTCCGTTCCGCCGAGTTCAAGCCGGGACTCCCGGATGATGTGCTCGCCGCCGTGGCGCGTCTGCCGATCACCTCCGTCCGCGAATTGCTGGCGGCGATCCAGCGGCTGGTGGCGTTCCAGTCGGTCAGCCCGGGGCCATTGGACCCTGCCCAGGCCAGGCTGCTGGTCACTGGTCGGGCCACCGCGAGGACCGACGACGATGAACCTCCGGTCCCCGCTCCCGCATCTCGTCAAGTCGAACTGCGGCCGCTGGAGCTGGCTGATGACGAGTTCGGCTCCTTCCTGACCGAGGTGGTGGCCAGCGTCAGCCACCAGGTGGACCGCTGGCGAGCGCAAGTGGGCGAGGCCATCCTCCGGCACGGTGGGGAGGGATTTCTCACCCGGCGTCTGGAGGCACTACTCGAGGCGGAGATGCCGGCGCGGCCTGGTGAGGTCCTCGACCGCTTCGAGCTCGACGTGATGCGGCTGCGCGCGTTGGAGTCCACCGCCGCGTCCCTCGCGCCGGAGCTGGCCGGATCGCCCGCGTTTCGCGATCCCGACCGGATCGACGACGCCGAAACAGCCCTGGCCCTGGCCCGCCTCCGGCACGACCCGCTCCCGGCGCCGAGCCCGGAGTTCAGCCTGGAACGGTTCGGCGAGGGGCCGGGAAATCGCCGGGCCCTGCAAGCCGTGCGCGGGGTCCTGCACCAGCCGGGGGCCCGCGACAATCCGCTGGTCGTGGTGGGGGCCAGCGGCACCGGCAAGACCCATCTGCTGCACGCCATCGGCAATCAGCTCGGCACCGGCGCCGGGCCAGTGGCGTGCCTGGCCGCGGCCACCTTCGCGGGAGATGTGCGACGACTCCTCGAGTCCGGCGGGTTGGCCAACTGGCGCTCGCGGTTCCGGCACGCCGGCGCCTTCCTCCTCGACGACCTGCACCTCCTGGCGGGGCGCCCCGAGGCCCAGGAAGAGTTCCTGGTGCTCTTTGCCCACCTGCTGGCCCATGGTCGCCAGGTTGTCGTGGCGATGAATGCACCACCCTCGTCCCTCAAGGACATCGATCCCCGCCTCCTCTCCCGGCTCGAGGCAGGGCTCGTCGTGGAACTGCCGCGCCCCGATCGGGAGATCCGGCTGCTGGTGGTAAAGCAGTTGCTGGCGGCATCGCCGGCCGCAGGAGACGCCGCCCTGGCCGACTGGCTGGCGAATCGCCCGGCCGATTCGGTGCGCGCGGTGCAGGGAGCGGTGCGCCGAGTCCTCAGCGCGGCCGAAGCCGAGGGGATCGGCCCGTCGCCGGCGCTGGCACGGGAAGTCCTCGACCGGATCGAGCCGGCCACTCGTCCCGCTTCCGCCGGAGGGACGGCGGCGGGGGGAGCCCCCGTGCCGGTGCGAACGGGGCAGGGCCCCGAAAAGATGGTGACCGTGTGGCCCCGGATCGGCGACCGGCTGATTGAGGAGCTGGACTGATGACCATCCAGGGAAGCCTGCGCGAGGCGAGCCTGCCGGATGTCGTCCAGCTGCTGTTTCTTGGCCGACGCACCGGCCGGCTGGCACTGGCCGACAAGCAACGACACGCCTCGATCTGGTTTGCGGATGGCTGGATCATCCACGCCGCAATCGTCAATCGTCGGGACCGCCTCGGGGAGGTTCTGGTCAAGTCGGGCGCAGTGTCGGGCGGGGAGCTCGACGCGGCGCTGTCGGTGCAGGCAAGCGAGCCCTCCCGCAGGATCGGGGACCTGCTGGTTTCGCGCGGCGCGCTCTCGATGGCCGACCTGCGCCGGTACATGCGGACCCACATCGAGGAGGCGCTCTATGCCCTCTTCACGTGGTCCACCGGCACCTTCACCTTCGAGGCGGGGATCACGCCCGAGGTCGACGAGGGAACGGGACGATTCAGCCCCGAAGCGATCCTGCTCGAGGGAGCGCGCCGGGTGGATGAGTGGAGCCTGATCGAGCGCAAGATCCCCTCGTTCGATATCGTCCTGGCCCGGGAGCCCGCTCACGACCCGGCCGCGGACCTTGGCTTTACCGAGACCCAGCGCCGGATCCTGCCGCTGCTCGACGGCCAGCGGGACCTCCGCCAGGTCATCGAGGAAACTGCCCTGGCCGATTTCACCGCCTGCCAGGCGGTTTACGGCCTGTTGACCGCCGGGCTGATTCGGCAGGTCGGCGTCCGAACGCTGGCCGAGCCGGCCCGGGAGCTGGAGAGCCAGATTGCGGAGCACCGCAATTTGGGTGTGGCGTTCTATCGCACCGGCATGCTCGACGAAGCGGAACGGGAGTTCCGGCGGGTTCGTGAGATGCGCCCCTCCGAGGGAGGAGCGCCGTTCTTCCTCGGCTTGATTGCCGGGCGGCGCGGGCTCTGGGAAGAGGGGTTGGCCCACCTGCGCGAAGCCGCGGACCGCAGTGGGCCCCGCCCCCAGATCCTCCACAACCTCGCGGTGGCCTACGAGCACCTGGGCCGGCTGGAAGAGGCCGACCTGACCTGGGCCGAGGCCAACCGGCGGGCGCCGGAGGACCCCCGGATCCTACTGGGGTGGGCGATCCTGGCTCACCGGCGCCAGGACCTCGAGCCGGCGCGTCGCCGGCTGCAGGCCGCCCGGGAACGCTTTGGCGACCGGATCCCGGCGCTCTGGTATTGGGCGGCGGCGCGGGCTGAAGCCGCAGCGGAGCAACTGGGGACCGCGGTGGCGATTGCGCGCGGGGCGGTCCAGGCGTTTCCCAACGACCCGGTGCTGGCCAACACCCTGGCCGTCCTGCTCGAATTGACGGGCGACTCCGCCACTGCCGAACGGATTCTTCGCGCCTTCCTCGAGGAAGACGCCACCCTGCCACAGCTCTCCCGCAATCTCGGCGACCTCTGCTATCGCAGCGGGCGCTTTGACCAGGCCACCGAATCGTATGAGCGGGCGGTGCGGCTGGCCCCTGACCTCGGGGACGAGATCTACTTCCGGCTTGGCAACCTGGCCTACCGGCGCGGCGACCTGGTCGGGGCCCGGGAACGATGGGGCCGCACCATCGCCCTCAATCCATCGCATCAACTGGCCCGCGCCAATCTTGATACCCTTCCTGTGGCCACCTGATGGCGGAGCCCGATCCGGGGCTGGACCTGGTGGCGCGTCACCTGGCGGAGCGTGGCGGGCCGCCGCTCGCCGACTATAAGGATCGCTGCCTGCGCAGGCGGTTGGCGGTCCGGATGCGGGCCTGCGGGACCGTCACCCTGAGCGACTATGCCTCCCTCCTCGCCGATTCACCGGAGGAGACTGCGCGGCTGCTGGAGGCGCTGACGATCAACGTCACCCAGTTCTTCCGGAACCCCGAGGTCTGGGATCGACTGGCGTCGGTGCTCGCGCCGCGGCTCACGCCTGGCGGCGCAATGCTCCGGGCGTGGAGTGCCGGCTGCGCCTCCGGGGAGGAACCGTTCTCGCTCGCCCTGCTCGTGGCTGGAACAGCGCCTGGCGAGGTGTCGAGGCATCTGCACGTGGACGCCACCGATATTGACGCCGCCTCGCTGGCACGCGCCCAGGCGGGCCGCTATCAGGCCGAGGCGGTCCTCCGCTCGCACCCGCTCGCGTCGAGTCTGGTGGTGTCCAAGGGCCACGTGACGATGCCGGAGGCCGTTCGGGAGGCAGTGCACTTCGGGCCCGGGGATCTCCTGCGGGGGGCGGCGCCCGCGCCCCCGTATGACCTCATCCTTTGCCGCAACGTCATCATCTACTTTGAGCGCCAGGCCCAGGAACGCCTGTTCGAGATCTTTGCCAATGCCCTGGTTCCCGGTGGGCTTTTGGTGCTCGGCCGGGTCGAAACGCTCTCCGGTCCGTGCCGCGACGTCCTCGAGCTGGTCCACAGCCGGGAACGCATCTATCGGCGGCGCCGATGAACCCGGAACGATGCCTCGTTCGCCTCGGTGAGTTCACGGTCCGGAAATCGCCGGCACAACTGGTAACCCTGGCGCTGGGGAGCTGCGTGGCGGTGGTGCTCCACGACGCGGAGAGTGGTGTTGCCGGGCTGGCCCACGCCATGCTGCCTGCCCCCGGCAATGAGCGCGAACCGCTGCCCGAAGGGCGCTATGTGGTCAGTGCAGTGCCGGCGATGCTGCGCGAGATGGCAGCGCTGGGCGCCTCGCCCAGCCGGACGACCGGCCGCCTCATTGGCGGTGCTTCGATGTTTGCCGCCCTGGCCGGGCAGGGCGTCATGCAGATCGGGGAACGCAACCTCATCGCCGCCCGCCGGGCCCTCGAAGAGGCCGGCATCCCGATCACCGGCGAGGCCACCGGCGGAGACTACGGCCGCAGTCTCGAAGTTCAGCTTCCCGGTGGTACGGTGACGATTACCTCCTACGCCCATGACCCAGAACAGCTCTGACCGGCCCCGGGTCCTGGTGGTGGACGACAGCCCGTTCTTTCGACGGCTGCTGTCCGACATCATCGAGGCAAGCGGGGAGTTCCAGGTGTCGGGCACCGCACGCAATGGGATGGATGCCCTGCGCAAGGCCCACGCCAATCCTCCCGACCTGATCACCACCGACCTCGAAATGCCGGAGCTCGATGGCCTCGGCCTGATCGGCTACCTCGGCTCGGAACTGCCCCGGCCGATTGTGGTGGTCAGCTCCTACGCCGGTTCGGGGACCGCCGCCGCCATTCGTGCCCTGGAACTTGGCGCGGTGGAACTGGTGGCCAAGGAGGAGGGGCGCGGTTCGGAACAGCTCGCCGCCTTCGGCGGTCGGTTGCTGGTGGCGCTGCGCGCCGCCAGCGAGGCCCGTCTCGATCGGGTGCCGATGCTGGTCCGGCCGGGAGTGCCGCTGCTGCCATCCCTCGGGGTGGGGAAGCCTGCCGGGGTGTGCGTGGTGATCGCGGCCTCCACCGGGGGGCCGCGGGCCCTCGCGGAGGTAATTCCTCGCCTCTCGCACCCCCTCGGGGCCGCGGTCTGCGTGGTGCAGCACATGCCGCCGGGATTCACCCGCAGTCTGGCGGAGCGGCTCGACACCATGAGCGCCTTGCGGGTCTCCGAGGCCACGGCGGGAGAAACCCTGCTGAATGACCGGGTCTATATTGCCCCGGGCGATTGGCACATGGTAGTTGAATCGGCGGGCCAGACGGCGCGGATTGCCCTCCACCAGGCGCCCTCGGAGCACGGGGTACGGCCGGCCGCCGATCCACTCTTCCGAAGCGTGGTCCAGCTCTTCGGCGCCAACGTGGTGGGAGTGGTCCTGACCGGACTCGGCAAGGACGGTGCCGCCGGGCTCCGCGCCATCCGCGACGCCGGCGGCACCGGACTCACCCAGGATCGGGAGAGCGCCGTGGTGTACGGTATGCCAGGCGCCGCGCTTGCCGGCGGCGGCGCGGAGCGAGTGGTGCCCCTCGCGGGGATGGCGGGAGCGATCACCGCCGCGCTCGCTTCCCGCCGCTCGCGGCAGCCCAGGATCGGGCATGCCTGACCAGCACCTGGCTGCACTCCGGCACGCGGTGGAGCGATTGCAGTCCCGGGCAGCGCTCACCGACTCGGCGGTACCGGATCGGGAATCGCTCCAGGCCGAGCATGCCCGCCTGACCATGGCGGTCGATGCCGCCGGGGAGGAGGCAAGGCTGCTACGGAAGGAACTGGACGCCGTGCTGCCCCGGCTCGCCACCCGGGAAGTCTCCCGGGCTGCGGTCCGGGAGGCGAAGGGTTCCCCGCTTCGCACCGACCATCTCGGTGCCTCGACGTATCGCGACAAGGGATGGACCCTGATGGCCGCCGGCGATCGGAACGGCGCGATTCAGGTGCTCCGTCAGGCCCTCCACCTGGCCCCGCTCGACTCCGATGCGGAGGTCATGCTGGGGTGGGCTCTGATGCTGGAGGAACGATTCGACGAGGCCCTCGCGGCCTTCAGTCGGGTCCTCTTGCGGGAGCCGGGCCATCCGATGGCGCGGGTCAACCTGGGATACATCTGTCTCAGGCGCCGGATTTTCGGCGAGGCGATCGAACACCTGACCCGGGTCCTGCGGGATTCCCAGGACCGCAAGGCAAGCCTCTACGCCAATTACTACCTCGGCCTGGTGTACCTCAATCGCGGCATGTTCGGAGACGCCGTCCCCTTCTTTCGGCAGGCCCTGGCGCTGGGGCCCAACCTGCACGAGGCCGCCTTCGACCTGGGGCGCGCCCTCTGGTTTGCCGGGCAGGAGGATACTGCCCGGGACACCTGGCGGCTGGCCGCCGATGCCGGTCCGGGCAACCTCTGGGCTGGCCGCTGTGCGGACCTGCTCGCCGCCGTGGACGCCGGTGGGGAGGTGCCACGCTCACCGCCGTCCTGATCGCCATCCTGGCGATCCAGGCAACGCCGGCCCGCATCGATGTCCACCAGGTCGGGCGGGTATCGCTGGTCGTGGAACCGGCCCGGACCGGCATCGGGCTGGCGCTGGCCGAGGCCGCCGACCGTCCCACCACCTGGCCTGGATTGGGCAGCCGGGATCCCTCGGCACTCCGCCTGTTCGTGGTCGACGGCGCCGAGGCATTCCAGGCCTCGGCGCCAGGTCAAGTGCCGCCATGGGGCGCCGGCCTGGCACTTCCCGGCATCCGGACCCTGGTGGTCCGGGTGGATGCAGTCGGTAACCCATTCCAGACCCTGCGCCATGAGTTGGCACACCTGGCGGTGCGCGAAGCGATCCGGGTCCGGCTGCCACTCTGGTTCGATGAGGGGTATGCCGTGGTCGCCGCCTCGGAACTGGGTCGCATCCGGGCCCTGGAGCTCAACCTGGCGCTGGCTGGTGGTCGAGTGCCGACCCTCAGGGAGCTCGATCGTGAACTGCGGGCTGGCCCCGTCTCCGCCTCCCAGGCGTATGCCCTGGCGGGAACAGCCGTTCAGCATCTGGCCAGACGCCATCCCGATGGGACGTTGGACGCCTTGATGTCGCGTCTGGAGTCCGGCGCCGCCTTTTCCGACGCAGTCCTGGCCTCGACCGGCCTGACCCTGGGGCAATTCGAGCTGGCGTGGCAGCGCGACACCAAGCGGCGGTACGGCCTGCTCGTCTGGCTGGTGGCGGGTGGTGGCTGGCTGATCGCGGGGATGCTGCTGGCCCTCGGCGTCATGCTCCGGCGGCGACGGGACCGGCCGCGGCGGCTGGCCCTTGACGTTGGCTGGGAGCTTCCTGCGCCGGAACTGGAGGAGGAGGATGCAGCGCTTGACCAGCGGGGCGAATCGCGCTAGTCTCATAGACTTATGCCCGAAAGATCTTCTGAAGTGAGCGGTCGCCGGGCCCTGCTGGGTGGCCGCAATCTGGCAGCCCTGGCAGCTGCCGCGATATGCCTGGTGGCCGGCTACCTGTTGCTCCAGGGTGGCAGCACCAGTCTGGCTGCGGTGCTGCTCGTACTGGGCTATTGTGTCCTTCTCCCGGTGGCGATCGCGCTATAGCTGGGCTTGGGGCGTGTGTCCCCTGTCCGACCCGATCGTCTCCTAGCTGAGGCTGGTCGGGCGGCGTTCCGTTTCGGGCGAATAGCTCAGCCGGTTCAGAGCGCCTGCCTTACACGCAGGATGTCGGGGGTTCGAATCCCTCTTCGCCCATTGCTATGCCACAGGTGCCGACGCACCATCCCCTTGTCGTTCTCGTTCGGAGGATTTCTGGAATGCGCTTGAACCGAGCCGTTGCCCTTGCTACCGCGTGCATCGTGGTTTCCACTGCCGAGCTCCCGGCTCAGCTGCGCCCCAACCGCAACCAGCCGACCCGGGTCAATACCAACCCCCGGCTGCTGGTCGCGACCCCGCACGCGTTCGCGGCCGCCGACTCCGCCGCCGCCGTCCAGGTTGGCAACGGGATGCGCTCCCGCCTGATCGGTCAGGCTGAGCGGTGGTTCAACGTGCTGACCCGCGACCAGATGAACGAGGCACTGGCCCAGTACGCCTATCCGATCGACGCCGTCCTGCCGCCGCCGGTGGCCCGGACGCTGGGCAACGCCCTCCAGGCCCGGGTGCTGGTCAGCTCCACGATGACCAGGGATGCCGGCGGCCGCTACACCGTGGCGGCGCGTCTGGTGGGGATGAATGATGACGCCGGCCACCTGGTGGTGGTGAACCAGCTCGCGGCCCAGAAACTTGAAGATTTCGGCGAGGCGGTGGCCAACGCACTGCTGCCGGCGTTCCGCGCCCTGCCGGACGCCAAGGCCTGTATGGATCAGTCGGTGACCGCACCGGACAAGGCGATCGGTGAGGCCCAGAAGGCGCTCAAGTCCCAGCCGAACCACGGCTTGGCGTCGTACTGCCTGGGCGAAATCGCCCTCAAGAAGCAGAATCAGGCCGAGGCGATCGCGAACTTCAGCGCGGCGGTCACCGGTGACTCCCTGTCACTCAAGGGGTGGAACCAGCTGGCGATTCTCTACCAGCTCACCAACGACAGCGCCAAGGTGGTCAGCACCTACCAGCAGATGCTCCGGGTGGCGCCGACCAATCAGTTGCTGCGCGAGGAGGCGTTCCAGCTCTTCATTCGCTACGGTCAGCCGGGCGCCGCCCGGCAGATTGCCGAAGAGGGGCTGGAGATGGATCCCCAGAACGCCGACCTCTGGGACCTCAAGTCCAACGCCTGCCTCTACGTCGAGGACTACAAATGCGCCATCGACGCCCTGGAGCAGGTGTTCAGCAACGACAGCACCAAGGCCGATACCACCTTCTACCAGAAGATCACCTTCGCGACCTCGCGCGGGCCTGATACCGTTCGGTTCCTGCGCTGGTCGCAGACCGGTGTCCGGAAATACCCGGCCAACCCGTTCCTGCTGGAACAGTTGCTCCAGGCCTATGGCTATGCCGGTCCGATCGACTCGGTCGTGGCGGTGACCCGCCGGCTGGTGGCCATCGACAATTCCGACATGACACCGGTGGTCCGCGCCATCCAGGCGCTGGGGAGCGCCGGGCGGGTGGAGGACATGGTGGACCTCGGCAGCTTCATCGAACAGTACGGCAACGGCGATGACAAGATGAACTATGCCGGGCTGCTCATGAACGCGATCCAATCGTACATGTCGCAGCCCGACAAGCACCAGTTGATGGTCGATATCAGCCGGCGGGCACTAGCGCTGGTGCCGGAGGGTAACCAGACCTGGCGGGTGGCCAATTACTTCCTCGGCGCCGCCAGCTGGCAGATGTTCGTGGAGCTCGACAAGACCATCGAGACCACCAAGTCGTGCGAGCAGGCCCAGAAGATGGCGGCGATGCTGAGCGAGATTGGTCCGGCAATGACGGCGGGGCGCACCATGGCCGAGGGCTTTGCTACCTCGGTGCTGCAGGGGGTCGAGGCGTACCGGCCGCGCGTCAATGCCCTGAACAACGCCTATTGCAAGTAACCAGCCCTTCCGGCCGGGTGGGGAGCCCGAGTATATTCCCCTGCTGTGCAACAGGGGCTGTAGCTCAGCTTGGTTAGAGTGCCGCACTGTCACTGCGGAGGTCGCGGGTTCGAGCCCCGTCAGCCCCGCTGCTGTTGCCAAGTCCAGCACCCCGTCCGCTTCGGCTGGCGGGGTGTTGTGCATTCCTGAACCAGTGAGATCCCCCTGACCACCTCCTTTCACCTTCCCGTGCTGCTGGAGCCGGTGCTGGAGGCCCTCGCCCAGGCGGACCGGATCGTCGATGGCACCTTGGGGGACGGCGGCCACGCCGCCGCCCTGCTGGCGCGGGGTGCCACTGTCCTGGGTATCGATCGAGATCCCGATGCGGTGGCGATTGCCCGGCGCCGACTTCCGGACGCCGCCCTGACCATCCTTGAAGCCCCCTACGCTTCCGCCGAGGCGGTGGCGGCGGTGGCGGCGTTCCGGCCCGATGGAATCCTCCTGGACCTGGGGGTCTCGTCCCGGCAGCTCGATGAGGACGCCCGGGGCTTCAGCTTTCGCCCCGGGGCAGAACTGGACATGCGGATGGGGAAGGACGGCCCCACCGGCGCAGAACTGCTCAACACTGCCTCCGAGGCGGAGCTGGCTCGCTGGTTCCGGGACTGGGGGGACGAGCGCCGATCGGCCCGACTGGCCCGAGAGATCGTGCGCCGACGCGACCGGGCACCCTTTGCCGCCAGCGACGACCTGGTCAATGCCATCCGCGGGGCGCTGGGTCCGACTTCCGGGCCAGGGGACTTTGCCCGACTCTTCCAGGCGATCCGGATTGCCGTCAACGAGGAGCTGGAGGGGCTGGCCGCGGCGCTGCCTGCCTTTCGCGATGCGCTGCAGCCCGGCGGGGTCCTGGCGGTAATCAGTTATCATTCGGGCGAGGATCGCATCACCAAGCAGGCGTTCCATGGCTGGAGCCGCAGCTGCCTCTGTCCGCCGAGGCAGCCGGTGTGCACCTGCCGTGGGGTGGCACTGGGTCAGGCCAGGCCCCGCCGTGCAATCGTGGCCGATGACGCCGAGGTCGCCGTGAACCCCAGGGCGCGGAGCGCCCGTCTCCGACTGTTCCGAAAGGCCGATGACGTTCAAGGGGCGGTACTGGACTCTGCTGTGGCTGGTGATCTTCCTGGCGGTGGCGCTGGGGGTCTCAAGCCGCCAGCGTAGCGGCTTTGCCGTCGCCGCCAGCGTCGACAGCCTGCAGACTGAGCGCCGTGATCTCGAAGCCCAGGCGGCCGACCTGGAGCAGCGGATTCGCACCGCCTCGGCCCGCGGGGTGCTCGATGCCAGGGTGGCGCGCAGCCACGGGCTCCAGATGCCCGGCAGCCACAACTCGGCAACCCTGGACCTCTCCGCGTCTCCGACCGGCAGACCCTGATGGCCAAGCCCGCCAATCGGATCCAGTTTCTGCAGGTCGTGCTCCTGCTCGGCTTTGTCGCCGTGGCGGGACGTTTGGCGCAGGTGCAACTGGTGCAGCACGAGCGCTGGGCCGAGGAAGCGGTGGCCAAGCGGACCCGGGTGGAACGATTGCCGGCGCGCCGCGGCACGATCTACGACCGGAACGGGGTGCAACTGGCCAACGCCCAGGATTTTTTCCGGGTCCAGATCGCCACCAACGAGGTGACCGACACCGCCGCCGTGATCAACCAGGCGGTGCGCCGGCTCGGCGCCAGCCGGAGCGACCTGGTCGACAAGTTCCGGAACGGGCCGCGGCGCTATCCCTCCTTCTACGGGCCGTTCACCGCCACCGAGGTGGATTCGATCCGCCGGCTGGGGGGGGTCCACCTGACCAAGGTCTACCAGCGGGCCTATCCCTCGGACGGCCTGGCGCGTCCTGTCATCGGCGAACTCAACGACAGCTCGGGGCACGGGGTGTCCGGGCTGGAGCGGATGCTCGATTCGGTCCTGGCGGGAGTTCCCGGCGAGCAGGTCTCGCTCCGCGACGGGCAGGGACAGACCTACGAATCGCCCCAACGGCTGGTGCGCAATCCGGTCGATGGGCTCGACGTGGTCCTGACCCTCGATGCCGAACTGCAGTCGATCGCCGAGTCGGAACTGGATCGTGCCATTTCCCAAATGGACGCCGACGGCGGCGATGTTGTGTTCCTGGATCCGCGCAGCGGTGAACTGCTCGCCGTGGCCTCCCGCGCGGCCAACGGTGCCCCCACAAGCTCGGTGTTCACGGTGGCCTTCGAGCCCGGATCGACCGCCAAGCTGTTTACGGCGGCGGCGCTGCTCAGCCACGATAAGGTGACCCCGGAGATGACGGTGCAGGTGGCGGAGGCCCCGTTCCGGATTCCCGGTCGCCCGGCGCCGATTTCTGACGCCAAGCTCAAACCAGGCAGCTACAGTCTGGCGCACGCGATCGAGGTGTCGAGCAACATCGCCACGGTCAAGTTCGGCCAGCTCCTGTCGCCTGAGGAGCACTACGACACCCTCCGCGATTTCGGATTTGACAGCCCGACCGGCGTGGAATTGCCCCGGGAAGCCGTCGTCCGCCTGCCGCCTCCTGACCGCTGGAACCCCGCCGACCACGGCCCGTCGATGTCGATGGGGTACCGGATGCAGGTCACCCCGATCCAGCTGGCCGTGGCGTATGGCGCGATTGCCAATGATGGCGTCCTGATGGCGCCGACTCTGGTGCGCGAGATCCGCACCGCCGGCGGCGAGGTCTCCTACCGCCATCAGCCGGACACCGTGCGGCGGGTGGTCAGCACTGAGGTCGCCGCAACGCTGCGCGAGTTCCTCGACCTGGCCGCGGGCGAGTCGGGTACCGGCGGGGCTTCTCAATTGGCCGGGTATCGCGTGGCCGGCAAGACCGGCACGTCGCGCCGCGTCGTCGATGGCCGGTACACCGAGACCTACATCTCCTCCTTCGCGGGGCTCTTTCCCGCCGAGGATCCACAGTTCGTCGTAATCGTCAAGATCGAAAATCCTCGCGGGGCCTACTATGGTGGAGAAACCGCCGCCCCGCTGCTCAAGGCCATGCTCGAGCTGGCCCTGCAGGCGCGCCAGAGCACCATCAACCGCGGGCGTGCGGTCTCGGCGACGGTGACCGCCACCGCGCCGCCGCCGGATTCCCCCGCAGCCTCGACCCCTGCCATCGTGATCACCCTGCCGCGAGTGGCCGCTCCCGCACCGGCCCCCGGGCAGGTGACCGTTCCCGATGTCACCGGGCAGTCGGTGCGCGCCGCGGCGCTGGCGCTGCACCGTCGCGGGCTCCAGGTGCGGGTGCGCGGCAGTGGCTCGGTCACTGCCACGCGGCCGGCGGCCGGATCCAGCCTGGTGGTGGGCAGTATCGTGGACCTGACCGCTAACCGTCCATGACCATGACGCTTGATCACCTGGCCCGGGTGCTGCGGGCCGAGGGCCTCCTGACCCGTGCGCCCGAGCGCGACGATGCCGTCAGCGGCCTGGCCACCGACAGTCGAGCGGTGACTGCGGGAGCCCTCTTCATTGCGCTGCCTGGCACCCAGGTGGATGGCCATCGGTTCGTCGACGCAGCGGCGGCGGCCGGCGCCCGCGCGGCAGTGGTCGAGCGCGAACTCGCGGCGACGCTGCCGCAACTGGTGGTGACCGACGCCCATCGTGCTGCCATCGTTCTGGCGCGCCACTGGCACGGCGACCCCACGGCCGCGATGACCTTGGTTGGCATTACCGGCACCAATGGCAAGACCACCACCACTGCGCTGGTTCGCCACCTGCTGGATCGGGACGGGAATGCCGGCACCATCGGGACCCTCGGGGCCTTTGACGGGGCGGGCCAGAAGGTGCGGTCCACCGCCGGAGCCCTGACCACTCCCGGGCCGGTGGATCTCCAGGCCACCTTTGCCGCCCTCGCGGAGCGCGGGGTACGGCAGGTGGCGATGGAGACCTCCTCGCACAGCCTCGACCAGGGAAGGCTCGACGGCCTGACCTTCGCGGCCGGGATCTTTACCAACCTGACCCGCGAGCATCTGGACTATCACGAGACGATGGAGCGATACCTGGCCGCCAAACTCCGCCTGATCGATTTGCTGGCCACCGACGCCCCCGCCATCGTCAACGCCGACGACCCGGCGTGGCAGGTCATTGGTCGCCAGCCACTGGTGACGTTTGGCCGGTCCTCGGCTGCGATGGTGCGCGCCGAGGGGGAGGTTCCCGGTGCAGGCGGCAGCCGGTTCCTGCTGGCGGGGGTGTTCGGGAGTCGGGAGGTGGACCTGCCGATCGCCGGCGAGTTCAATGTCTCCAACGCACTGGCTGCGGCGGCGTGCGCCCTGTCGCTGGGCCATCGTCTGGACGATGTCGTGGCGCGGCTGGCCGATTCCCCTCAGGTTCCTGGTCGGATGGAGCGATTGGCCGCCGCGCCCTGCACCATCCTCCGTGACTACTGCCACACCCCTGATGCTTTTGAGCGGGTGCTGAGTACCCTCCGGCCGTTGACCAGGGGGCGGCTGGTGATCCTGTTCGGCTGTGGCGGCGACCGCGATCGGGGCAAGCGACCCGAGATGGGTGAAATCGCCGGCCGACTGGCCGACGGGGTGTACCTGACCACCGACAATCCCCGCAGTGAGGATCCCGATCGGATCATCGACGACATTGCCGGGGGCATGCCGGGCCGCCGCTACCACCGGATCCTGGACCGCCAGGAAGCGATCGCGGCGGCGGTGGCAGACGCCGCCCCGGGCGATACGATCCTGCTGGCGGGGAAGGGACACGAGACCTATCAGTTGATTGGTGCGGAGCGGCTCCCGTTCGACGAGCGCGCCATCGTTCGCGACCTGACCGGACTGGGCCGCTGATGCGCTGGACCCACGAGGTGGTGCTCGCCGCGCTGACCCTGCCAGGATCCGAGGTGCCCGGCCCCCACGTCTACCCCTCGATCAGCACCGACACTCGGACCCTCGAGCCCGGCGCCTTGTTCGTGGCGATTGCCGGGGATCGGTTTGATGGCCATGCGCACCTCGTCCAGGCGCGCGAGCGCGGCGCGCTCGGCGCGGTGGTACACGAGGGGACCGAGTCGGTGCCCGGCCTGGTCATGTACCATGTTTCCGATACGGTCCGGGCGCTGGGGCGCCTGGCCCATGCCAGGCGCCGGGAGATCCCCGGTCCGGTCATTGCAATCACCGGGACGAATGGCAAGACGAGCACCAAGGAAATGATGGCCGCCGCGCTGGCCACCCGCTATCGGACCCACCGGACCGCTGCCAACGAAAACAACCTGATCGGCGTGCCGCTGACGCTGCTGCAGGCGCCCGAGGGCACCGAGGCGGTGGTGGTCGAGGCGGGAGCCAGCGTGCCGGGCGAAATCGGGCGCTACCGGCAGATCATCCAGCCGGAGATCGCGATCGTCACCAACACGGTGGCGGGTCACCTGGAGGGGTTCGGTTCGCTCGAGGGAGTCCTGGCCGAGAAGCTTTCACTCACCGACGGGGTGCCGCTGGCGGTGGTCGGGACGGAACCGCCCGCCCTTGCCCAGGGAGCCCGGGAGCGGGCCGACCGGATCGTGACGGCCGGGCTGGAGGCTGCGGACCTGGTACCTGAGGCATGCTCACTGGAGCCCGATGGCCGCGCCCGGGTGCGGGTGGATGGGGTGGAATTCCTGCTCGCTGTGCCGGGAGCCCATCAAGCCGGGAACGCCATGCTGGTCTGGGCGGTGGCCCGTGAACTGGGACTCGATCTGGCCGCGGTCGGGGTGGCGCTGGGTCAGTTCAGCCTTCCCGGCGGGCGGGTGGAAATGGTCCAGCACGGCCGGCTCAGTGTGCTCAACGACTGCTACAACGCCAACCCGCAGTCGTTCCGGGCGGCCATCGCTCTGGCCGCCGCGCTCCGTGCCGACCGGCGTCTGGTCTTCGTGGCGGGAACGATGCGAGAGCTCGGCGATCGCGAGGCCGCGCTGCATGTCGAGGTGGCCGGTGAGCTCGCGGCGCTCAATCCGGAACTTCTGGTGGCGGTGGGGGCGTTCGGCCCGGCGCTGGCGGGCCACGCCGCCCACTTCGGCTCCCGGCTCCTGGTGGCGCCCGACGCTCCGACCGCCGGCCCGATGCTGGCCCCGCTGCTGCGGGGCGATGAGCTGGTGGTGCTCAAGGCGTCCCGCGGCGTGGCCCTCGAACGTATACTTCCCGCAATCACTCCTCGCGCCCTTCCGCTGCACTGAGGTCGGATGTTCTACCACCTGTTCGCGCCGCTGGCCCGATCCGGCGGCATCTACAACCTGTTCAACTACATCAGCTTCCGGGCCGCCGGGGCGGTGGTAACCGCACTCCTGATCGCCTTCGTGGTGGGGCCGCTGGTGATCCGGAAGCTCCGCCAGCTCAAGGTCGGTCAGGTGATCCGGGCGGAGGGTCCCGCCAGCCATCAGGGGAAGCGTGGCACCCCGACGATGGGCGGATTGATCATCCTGGCCGCGACGATCATCCCGACGCTGCTCTGGGCCCCGCTGACCAATCGCTTCGTGGTGGTCGCGATGCTGGCCACCCTCTGGATGGGAACCATCGGATTCCTCGATGACTACCTCAAGATCGTACAGGGCAAGTCACGCGGGCTGGTGGCCCGCTGGAAACTGGCGGGCCAGGTGAGTTTCGGAATCGTGCTCGGCGTGTACCTGCTGTACTTCCCGGTAGTGCCCGAGTCGACGATTCCGGCGGCCGGCACCACGCTCCCGTTCCTCAAGTATGTCGTGGTGGTCTTTGCGCCGTGGATGTTTGTCGCCTTCGTCACCTTCGTGGTCACCGCCTTCAGCAACGCCGTCAATCTGACCGACGGTCTGGACGGCCTGGCCACCGGGCTCACCACGATCGCGGCGGGCGCCTTCGCCTTCTTTGCCTACGTGCTCGGCCGGGTCGACACCACCACCTACCTCCAATTCTTCTACCTCCCCGGTGCCGGGGAGCTGGCGGTGTTCTGCGCCGCCCTGATGGGCGCTTCGCTGGGATTCCTCTGGTTCAACGCGCACCCCGCTGAAGTGTTCATGGGCGATACCGGCAGCCTGGCGATTGGCGGGGCACTGGCCGCGGTCGCGATCCTGCTCAAGGCAGAATTTCTCTTCGTGATCATTGGCGGGGTCTTCGTGATCGAAGCCCTCTCGGTCAGCATCCAGGTCGGAACCCACAAGTACCTCAAACGGACCCGGGGGCGCGAATACGCTGACGCCAATCGCGTCTTCCGGATGGCCCCGATCCATCATCACTTTGAAAAGCTGGGCTGGGCGGAGTCGACGATCGTGACCCGGTTCTACATTCTCGGGATCATGTTCGCCTTGCTGGCGCTGGCCACCTTGAAGCTGCGATGACCCTCGCCGACTGGATGGCGGCGGGACGAGAGATTGCCGTGATCGGGCTGGGGGCAAGCGGCGTTGCGGCGACCCGGCTGCTGCGAGCCCGGGGGGTGCCGGTGTACGCCTCAGATGCCGGTAGCGACCCCGACCTTGGCGCGGTCGCGTCCGGATTGCGTCAATTGGGTGCGGTGGTGGAGCTGGGTCGCCATGACATGGAACGGATTGCGAGGTCGGGTGGGGTGGTGGTGTCTCCGGGGGTGCCGCCGGACGCCGCCCCGGTGCGGGCGGCACGGGACGCTGGTGTTCCGGTACGCGCCGAGGCCGACCTGGGGCTCGAGGTGCTGGAGGGGGTGCCCTGGGTCGCGATCACGGGCACCAATGGGAAGACTACCACCACGGCGATGGTTGCTCATCTGCTGGCAGCTGACGGCCGCTACGCGGTGGCGGCGGGCAACATCGGGACTCCCGTCACGGCGGTGGCTCTTGAGGACCGGCGCCCCGACTGGATGGCGGTGGAGCTGTCCTCCTTCCAGCTCCACGACTGCCATGGCCATCGGCCCACCGTCGGAATCCTTACCAACCTCTCCCCCGACCACCTCGATCGGTATCCCGGGATCGAGGCGTACTACGCCGACAAGGCACGGCTCTTTCTCCACGCGACCGCAGCGTCCACCTGGGTCCTGAACCAGGACGACGCTCCCAGCGTGGCCCTGGTGGGAGACGCGCCGGGTCGTCGAATCCTGGTCTCGGTCCAGGGAAGGGCCGATGCCTGGTACGATCGCGCCGCCGGGCAGCTGGTCGTGTTCGACCATCCGGTGATGCCGCGCGGCGACCTGGCGCTGCTGGGCGATCACAACGTGGCCAATGCACTCATGGCCGCGGCGGCGGCCACGGTGGCGGGGGTGGGGCCCGAAGCCCTGGCGGAGCGGTTGCGCAGCTTTCGCGCGCTGGCCCACCGGCTCGAGCCGGTCGGCACGGTGGATGACGTGATCTGGATCAATGATTCCAAGGCCACCAACATCGCCTCCACCGAGGTGGCGCTGGCGGCGATGGACAAACCGTATGTCCTGCTGCTCGGCGGGCGCCACAAAGGCGAACCGTACACCCGCCTGATTCCAGCGCTGCGCGAGGGGTGCCGGGCGGTGGTGGCGTATGGCGAAGCGGAAGACCTGATTGCCGGTGATCTGGCCGATGCGGTTCCTGTCGTCAGGGCCGGACCGGAGTGGCAGGCCGTGATCGCAGCGGCTCGCGGCCTGGCCCAGTCCGGGGATGCAGTGCTGCTCTCGCCGGCCTGCTCAAGCTTTGACATGTTCCGGAACTACGCCGAACGTGGCGCCCGGTTCCGGGCGGCGGTGACCCCGGCATGAGCCCCCCGGCCGTGCAGCATCCCGGGGAGCGCCGTTGGGAAACGCGGTTGCTGGGCGTCATCACGGTGACGCTGACGACCCTGGGCATCGCCTCGGTCTACAGCGCCGCGCCGCTGCGCGAGAATGCCATGAACCTGGCGCTGAGCCAGGTGTCCGGCGCGCTGGCCGGGGGGGTGCTGCTGGTGATCGCATCCCGGGTGGACTACGCCCGCTGGAGGCCGTATGCCTGGCCCCTCCTGGGAGTGGTCCTGGTGGCGCTGCTGATCTTGTTGCTGCCGTTTACGATCGGGATCAGCCCGCCGCGCAACGGCGCGCGCCGTTGGCTCATGATGGGCCCACTCAGCTTCCAGCCGAGCGAGGCGGCACGCTTTGCCATTGTGCTCTGGGCTGCGGCGCTGGCGGCCAAAAAGGGCGCCCAGGTCCGCGAGTTCAAGAAGGGGGTGCTGCCGTTCCTGGTCGTGTTCGGCACGGTGTCGCTGATGGTGCTGGGTCAACCGAATCTCTCGATGGCCACCATGCTTGCCCTGTTGGGAGGGGTGGTGCTGTTTACCGCCGGCGCCAAAGTGGGGCAGTTCATCCTGCTCGGCTTGGCGGCCGGGCTGATCGTGCTGCGCAAGGTGCTTGACACCGGTTACCGCAACGAGCGGCTCCTGGCGTTTCTGAACCCCGAGGGCACCCAGGGGGACGCAGGGTACCAGGTCTATCAGTCGCTGGTGGGGTTGGGGAACGGCGGGTTCTTCGGGGTCGGCTTCGGTCAGGGCCAGCAGAAACTCAACTACCTGCCGGAGGGCTACTCCGATTTCATCTTCAGCGCCATCGGCGAGGAGTGGGGATTCCTCGGCACCTTCCTGATCGCGCTCCTTTTTGCCGTCTTCTGCTGGCTCGGATTCCGGATTGCCCGGACCGCCCGGGAACCGTTCGGGCAATATCTTGCCACCGGGCTGACCGCCGGAGTCGGGATCACCGCGTTCATGCACATGGCGGTCAACTTGAGTCTCATGCCGGCCACCGGGCTGCCGCTTCCATTCATGTCGCATGGCCGGTCGAGTCTGATTATCAACCTCTTGGCGGTCGGGGTCATCCTGAGCGTGGGGCGGGTGCGTGGTAAAGCAGCGAGAAGCGAGAAGCGAGAAGTGAGGAGTGAGAAGGGGTGAGAGGTGAGAGGGAAGAAGTGAGCAACAAGAAGTGAGAAGTAAGAGGTGAGAGGAAGCGCAGGGGTTCGCACGAGCCGAGGGACAGACTCCCGTTACCCAGGACGATGATGCCAGGAGGCCGAGCGTGACCACGGTGATGATCGCCGGTGGCGGGACCGGCGGGCACCTCATGCCTGCGCTGGCCATCGCCGACGCCATCGTGGCCGCGCGGCCCGAGGCCAGAGTCGTTCTGGTTGGCGCGGAGCGCGGAATCGAGGCCCGGCTCCTTCCCGGCCGGGGGTATCCCTACACCCTGCTGCCGGCCGAGCCGATCTACCGCCGGGAGTGGTGGAAAAATCTTCGCTTGCCGGTCACCATGGCCCGGGTGCTGCGCCTGGCCGGTGTGCTCCTTGATCGTGAACGCCCCGATGTGGTGGTCGGCACCGGCGGCTACGCCGCCGGGCCAGTGGTCTGGCTGGCGGCGCGGCGAGGGATCCCCGCCGCCATTCAGGAGCAGAACGCCTATCCGGGGATTGCTTCACGGCGGTTGGCCGGGGTGGTGAGAGAGATCTACCTGGGAGTGCCGGAAGCGGTTCGACGTCTGAGGCCGGGTGGCCGGACCGCGGTGGTGGATACCGGCAACCCCATTGCGCCACCCGATCGCGGTGCCAGCTTCCGTGCAGCGGCCATGGCCTCGCTGGGGCTCAGGGAGGGGGTGCCCATCGTGGTGGTGACCGGGGGCAGCCAGGGATCGCTGGCCATCAATACCCAGACCGCCGAATGGCTGGACGCTGGGGGAGGGGAAGGGGTGCAACTGCTCTGGTCGGCGGGGCGAGCCACCGCGGCCCAGTTTGCGAGGTTTCATCGGCCGCCGGGGGTGCAGCTGTTCGAGTTCATTGATCCGATGGCCGCCGCCTGGGCGGTGGCCGATCTGGCGGTATGCCGGGCCGGGATGATGACCATCGCCGAACTCGCCGCCTGGGGGGTGCCCAGTATCCTGATTCCCCTTCCCACCGCGGCGGCCGACCACCAGACCCCCAACGCTCAGGTCATGGCGAACGCCGGGGCGGCGATTCACCTGCCCCAGCGAGACCTGACCCCGGGGCTCCTTGGCCGGGAAATTGACCGGGTGCTGGGGGACCAAGTTTTCCGCACAGGGCTTATGGAATGTGCATTATCACGTGGAAAACCCACCGCCGCCGCCCAGATCGCCGCCCGAATTCTGGCCCTGTCTGATTCTTGACGGGCTTTCGCAACTGCCTGTCCGTTTTTACATTAGCTCACTGGGATGAACTTATTTCTCTCCTCCGACCCCCGCCCTGTGCATTTTGTGGGAATCGGGGGGGCTGGAATGAGCGCACTGGCGCTTGTTGCCCTCAAACGGGGGCTATTGGTTACCGGTTCCGACCTCGATATCGGCGGTTGCCAGGATCTCCGCGACGCCGGAGCAGCGGTCCATGCGGGGCATGACGCCGCCTATGTGGGAGCGGCCAGGGCCGTGGTCGTGAGTGCGGCGATCCCCGAGGGGCATCCCGAGGTGGCACAGGCACGCGTCAAGGGGATTCCGATAGTCCCCCGCAAGGAAGCACTGGCGGGACTGATCGCGGGTGGCACGGTGGTGGGCTTGAGTGGGACCCACGGCAAGACGACGACTACGGTCATGACAACTGAGGCGCTTGCGGCGGCGGGGTTTGACCCGACCGGGCTGGCCGGGGGTCGGGTGGCCGCGTGGGGCGGCAACGCCCGGATCGGCGGCACCGCGTACTATGTCGTCGAGGCCGATGAGTACGACCAGGCGTTCCTGGCGCTGCAGCCTACGGTGGCAGTCGTGAACAACGTGGAGCCGGATCACCTGGAGTGCTATGGGTCCCTGCTGGAGCTGGAAGCGGCGTTCGTCGAATTCGCCGGGAGGGGTACCACCGCGTTGATCGGTACCGATGGCGAAGGCGCCGACCGGGTCGCGGCAACCCTTGGGGCCCGGGCAACGCGGTTTGGACCTGGAGCCGATGGGGTGCGCCTTGAAGGGGTCAGTACCCGGCCCGAGGGCAGCAGCGGCACGGTGACCTTCCCGGACGGGCAGGTGGTAACCTTGACGCTTCGGGTGCCCGGAACTCACAACCTGCGCAATGCCACCGCCGCCCTCGCGGTGGCGCACGCGCTGGGAGCGGATCTGGAGGCCGCCAGCCGCGGGCTGGCGGAGTTCCGCGGAGTCGGCCGGCGATTCGAACGGCTGGGAAGCCATGGCGGAGTGGAACTGGTGGATGATTACGCCCACCACCCCACCGAGCTGGTGGTGACCCTGGCGGCAGCGCGGCAGGTGTTTCCGGGCCGGAGGCTGGTGGCGGTGTTCCAGCCGCACCTCTACAGCCGGACCGCGGCCCACCATGGCGCGATGGGATCGGCGCTGGCAGCAGCGGATCTGGCCGTGGTGACCGAGATCTACAAGGCCCGGGAGGAGCCGATTCCCGGCATCTCGGGAGTCCTGGTGGCGGAGGCGGTGCGGTCGGCCGGGGGTACCGTGATCTTCGCACCGGACCGTGCCGGATTGGCGGATGTCGTGACCCCCCTGATCCAACGGGGCGATGTCGTCCTGATGCTGGGGGCGGGGGACATTACCCGGCTTGGCCCCGAACTGGCAGCCCGATGCGCATCACGGCGGGACTGACCCGGCGGCGGGTGCTCCTGGCGGGCGCGGTGGCGGCGCTGGCGGCAACGAGCTGGTTTGGTGGCCCGCCGTTCTTGCGCAAGGTGGCGTTCTTCGAGGTGAGGCGGGTCGAGGTGCTGGGAACACGGTACCTCGCGGGAGACACGATTGTCACCGCAATGGCGCTGCTCCCCCGCGCCTCGGTGTTCGATCCGGTGGAGCCGCTGGAGGCGAGGGTCTTCGCGCTAATCGGTGTACGCGAAGTGGCCATCAGCCGGCGGCTTCCCGGGACCCTCAGGGTCTGGATCCAGGAATCGGAGCCGGTGGCGCTGAGCCCGGACGATGGCCGGCTGGTGCTGGTGGATGAGCGGGGTTGGGTCTTGCCGTTTGATCCGACCCGGTTTCCCGCCGACCTGCCGATCGCTCCGGCAGATCCAGGTGTGGCTGGAGTGCTGGCACGGGTGCGCCAGGCGGACCCAGGGCTGTTTGCCGCCCTGCTGTCGGGAGCGCGGGAGCAGGATCACGTGGTGCTGGAGACGGCGGATCGTCGCCTCCTGCTTGAGTTCGATGCGTCGACGGAGGTAATTCAGGACATGATGGCGGTGGCGCAGAACCTGACCCGTCTCGGACGGACATACCGCGAATTGGACGGCCGGTTTGCCGGCCGTGTCTACGTGCGCGGGATTGGTTCCTGATGCAGGCGCCCCGCCTGGTGGCCGGACTCGACCTGGGGACTACCCGGGTGGTGGCGATCATCGGTGAAGTCACCGGGGACGGACGCCAGGGCGGGGTCAAGGTCCTCGGGGTGGGCACCGAACGCAGCACCGGTATCCGACGCGGCGCGGTGCGCGATGTGGAGGAGACCACCCGGGCCATCTCCAAGGCGCTCAAGGCCGCCGAACGGATGGCCGGGCTCGAGGTGGGCACAGTATACTGCGGGGTGGCCGGGGAACACGTGGCCGAGCGGAGCTCGCACGGGGTGGTGTCGGTTACCGGCAACGAGATTCGCACCACCGACGTGGCCCGGGTCAACGACGTCGCCAGCAACATCTCGTTCGGCCGCGATCACGAACTGCTCCACGCCATTCCGCAGGACTACCTCGTCGACCATCAGGGCGGGATCACCGACCCGATCGGGATGACCGGGCAGCGGTTGGAGGCCGAGGTCTACCTGGTCACCGTGCTGTCCACGGCACTGACCAATTTGCGCCGGTGCGTGGAACGGGCCGGGTACCAGGTCGGGGAGTTTGTCCTGGAACCGCTGGCGGCCTCACTGGGGGTCTTGACCAGTGAAGAGCCCGATATGGGCTGTGCGCTGGTGGAGCTGGGGGGGGGGTCCACCAGCGTCTCGGTCTTCCAGGAAGGGCGCATCCGGCATACCGCCTCGCTGATGTTTGCCGGCGGCCATGTCACCAACGATATCGTGCACGGGCTCCAGGTTACCCAGCAGGATGCCGAGCGTCTCAAGGAGCGGTTCGGCGCCGCCTACGAACCGCTGGTGCCGGAGAGCGACCTGATCGAACTGCCGGCCACCGCCGGCCAGCGCGCCCGCACTGCCGAACGCCGGGTGCTTGCGCATATCATGCACATGCGGCTGCAGGAGGTCCTGGAGCTGGCGGCCGATGAGCTGCAACGGACCGGCTATCACCAGCACCTCCCGGCTGGAGTGATCCTGACCGGCGGCGGGGCGGAGACGCCCGGCATCGAGGAGCTGGCGCGCGAGGTCTTTGCCCTGCCGGTTCGGGTCGGGATGCCGGGCCAGGGGCTGTCGGGGCTGGTGGACAGTGTCGAATCGCCCCGGATGTCCGTGGCGACAGGCCTGGTCATGTACGGGGCGCGACAGGTCATGCTCAGCGGTGGCTTCGGTGCCGGCGGCCGCAAGTCTCCCGCCGTTGAAAAAGTGTTCGGTCCGGTCAAGCGTTGGCTCCAGGATTTCTTCTGAGCAGGTCCACGAGGGGGATGCCATGAAGTTCGAGCTCGATTCACAGGTGCCATCCAGCGCCCGCATGAAGGTGGTCGGAGTCGGCGGGGGCGGTGGCAACGCCGTCAACCGGATGATCGAGGAGCGCCTGCAGGGCGTGGAGTTCATCTCGGTCAACACCGACGCCCAGGCGCTGGCTGCCTCGCGCTCCAACATCAAGGTCCAGATCGGGCGCAGGCTGACCCGCGGGCTCGGCGCCGGTGCCAGGCCGGAGATCGGGCGCCAGGCGATCGAGGAGAACCGCGATGAGGTTCTCAATGCCCTCCAGGGCGCCGACCTCGTCTTCGTGACCTGCGGCATGGGCGGCGGCACAGGGACCGGTTCGGCGCCGGTCATTGCCGAGCTGGCCAGGGATATCGGCGCGTTGACGGTCGGGATCGTCACCAAGCCGTTCCTGTTCGAGGGTCGCAAGCGGATGAAGCAGGCCGAAATGGGCATCAGCGAGATGCGCCGCAACGTCGACACCATGATCGTGGTCCCCAACGAGCGGCTGCTGGCCGTCGTGGGGAAGGGGATTCCCTTCCAGGACGCGCTCAAGAAGGCCGATGAAGTGCTGCTCCACGCCACCCAGGGGATCGCCAGCCTGATCACCAGCACCGGCTTGATCAACGTCGACTTTGCCGACGTCCGCACCATCATGCAGAACGGCGGGGCGGCGCTGATGGGCACCGGGGTCGGCCGGGGCGAAAGCCGGGCGCTCGAGGCGGCCCAGCAGGCCATCTCCAGCCCGCTGCTTGACAATGTCTCCATTGCGGGCGCCACCGGGGTGCTGATCAATATCATTGCCGGCGGCGACTGCACCATGGAAGAGGTGGCCCAGATCAACGAAATCGTCCACGATGCCGTCGGGGACGAGGCCGAGATTATCTTCGGTCATGGCACCGACGACACCATGCAGGGCGAAATTCGGGTTACCGTGATTGCCACCGGGTTTGACCGGGCGGTAACCGGCCAGCCGGTCGTGGCCAAGCCGGCGGGCGGGGTGGTCCACTCCCCGAGCGCGGCCCGGGCTCCGGAGGTCCCGGGGGTGTTGCCGTTCCCGAGCCAGCGTCGGCCGTCGATGCCCGCCCCGCAGCCCCAGCCAAGCCGCCCCCCCCCGTCGCGCCCTTCCGGCCCGACTGACGTGCCGGACCTGGAAATCCCGACCTTCATTCGCAGGCAGATGGACTGATGCGGCGGCTGGCCCTCCTCCTGTCGGCGATCGTCGTGATCGCCGCGGCGACCTTTGCCTTCTCGGGAGAGTGGCCGTGGCAGCGGCTGCCGGCGGCCCGGCCGATTGTGGTCACCAGCGCGGTCCGTGAATCGGCCGACACCCTCCATCGGGGCGAGACCCTTTCCGCGCTCTTTGCCCGCAACAACCTGGGTGGTGCTGAAATCGGCCAGGCGCTGGCCACGATCGGACTCGAGGCCCGCCGCCTGCGCGAGGGCCTCGTGTTCCATTTCCGGCACCGGTCTGGCGAAGTCGAGCCGGTCGCTGTCATGGTGCGGACCAGCCCCGATGAACGCCTGCAACTGGTGCGGGCCGACCAGCGATGGACGGGGGAGCGGCTGCCGGTGGCGTGGCACGCCGAATCGATCCGGATCGAGGGAACGATCGACTATTCGCTCTACGATGCCCTGGACCGGACCGTGAGCGACGCCCTGCTGCCTGGACCCGAGCGGATCCGTCTGGCGTGGGACCTGGCCGATGTCTTTGCCTGGAGCGTCGATTTTTCGCGCGATATCCAGACCGGCGACCAGTTCAGCGTGGTGGTGGAGCGCCTCGTCTCGGAGGAGGGAGAACTCCGGCTCGGTCGTATCCTCGCCTCGGAACTCAGGGTGAATGGCAAGCCGCTCACCGCCTTCCGGTTTCACGATGAGGATGGCAAACCGAGTTTCTTCGACACCGAGGGCAACGCACTCCGCCGAGCATTCCTGGTGGCGCCGGTGGAGTTCCGGCGGATTTCCTCCGGCCTCAACCGCGCCCGCTTCCATCCTGTCCTCGGCGGCTATCGGGCCCACAACGGGATCGACTACTCGGCTGTATCGGGGACTCCGGTGCGTGCGGCGGGGGACGGCACCATCGTGTCCGCAGGACGCTCGGGCGGTTATGGCAACCTGGTTGAGATTCGGCACAAGAACGGGATCACCACCCGATACGCGCACCTGCGCAGTTTTGCCCAGGGCGTCCGCGGTGGCAGCCGTGTCCGCCAGGGCGATGTCATCGGCTATGTCGGGTCTACCGGCCTGAGCACCGCGCCGCACCTGCACTATGAGTTTCGGGTCAACGGGACTCCGCGCGACCCTCGCCGGGTCGATCTGGGCAACGGCCAGCCAATCGCACCCCGTCTCCGCGGGGCGTTTGAGCTCGAACGCGACCGCTTGGGCATGATGCTCCGAGCCCGCTCCCTCCCGATCGTGGATTGAGCCCGACCGCTCTGGCTCTCCTCGTCGCCCTGCTCGCCGCCGCTCTCGCGGCGGCGTCTTATTTCATGGGCGGTAGTCCCGAACGCAGCCTCTGGCCCGCCGTGGCTGGGCGCACGGTGTCGTGGGTGGCGCTGGCGCTTCTCCTCGTCAACGTCGGGTGCCCCACCGTCCTCCGCAACGAACCACCACTCGTCCTGCTCGATGTCTCGCCGAGCCTGAGCGCGGCGGGCGGGCAGATGGAACTGGCGCGCACCACAGCGGCCGACGCAGGTGAGGTGGTCGAGTTCCTGGGCAGCCGGCTCCTCGAGCCCCTGACTACCGCAGTGGCCAGCGGTCGCGCCGTCATGGTGGTCACCGATGGCGAGATCGTGGACGCCGCTGGGCTTCCTCCCAGCCTGGTTGCCAGCGCCAGCATCCGGGTGCTGCCGCGTCTGCCGCAGCCCGACGTCGCGATCATTGGCGTGGAGGGGGCTGGCCATCTGGCGCAGGGAGATACCCTTCACCTTGTGGCCGACCTGCGGGCCTTTGGGGACTCCTTTCCTGCCGGGCTGTCTGTCCAGGCGGTGGTGGGAACAGAGGTTTTGGCCCGGGCAACCCTCCCTGGCGGCGCCGAGGGGCATGCTCAGGTCGCCCTTGCCACCGGTCCGCTGACTCTACCCCCGGGACCGCATCTGGTGGTGGTACAGCTGGTTGGTGGGCAGGATGCCGAGCCCCGCACCGATCGGCGTCTGCACCACCTGACGATGTCTGCCACCCCGGGGATCGTGGTGGTCGCCAACCCCGCGACCTGGGATTCGCGTTTCCTGTACCGGACGCTCGTGGCCGTGGCGGGGCTGCCGGTGGAGGGGTACTTCCAGATCGTGCCGGGATCGTGGCGGCGGATGAGTGATCTCCGACCCACCACCACCCAGTTGGTCCAGGCGGCGGTCCAGGGGGCCGATCTGCTGGTCAGCTTCGGGGCCGAACCCGCCGGATCCGGATCGAGCCGGGCTCGGGGGAGGTGGCAGTGGCTGGACCAGGGTGCCGTCGAAGGGGACTGGTACCCGGAGGTGGAAGCGGGATCGCCGCTGGCGGCGGCGTTTGGCGGCGTCAGCACGGATTCACTGCTGCCCGCCGACGGGCTGGTCGCGGCTGAGGCTCCGGCGGGCAGCTGGACAGCGCTGTCGGTCCGGCTGGGACGGCGGGGGGCGCCGCGCGCCGCGGTGTACGGTAACGAGGGCCCCGCTGGTCGGAGGCTCGTGGTGGGTGCCACCGGCCTCTGGCGCTGGGCGTTCCACGGTGGCATCCAGGAGCAGGCGTACCGCGGTTGGGTGGCCGGCGCGGTGACGTGGCTGCTGGCGCGGACCGCCAACCCGGCGGAAGGCCTCGCCGTTCCGGTTCGGCCCGTCGTGGAGCGCGATGCCGCAGTGGTGTTCCGATGGAACGGCCCTGCCGCTCCGATGCCCGTGGGGCTGACCCTGACAGGTCCGGGTGGACCTCGGGTGGATACCCTGCGGTTTGATGGTTCGGGGAGAGCAGCGTTGCCACTCGACATCGGCGCCTGGAATTACACCTTGGATTCCGGTGGCAGCGGGCTCGTGGCCGTCGAGGAATACAGTTCCGAGTTCATTCCCGGCCCACAGACCCTGGACGCGCGCGATGCCGAGCGCGATCCAGCTCGACGGAATCGCGGCAGCCGGGAGCTGCCCTGGCTCTTTGCCCTGGCGGTGGCGGGGTGGTGCCTGGAGTGGGCGGTGAGACGGCGGGCGGGGATGCGGTAGGGCGGGAATCAGGTATCGGGTATTGGGTACTAGGTATCGGGAGTCGATTCTTTCGATTGTTGGCAGGCCTTGACTCTGTCCGTATTGTGCGCACCTTCACCCCCGACCCCGGATCCCATACCCCCGATACCTGATACCCGATACCGATGTCCAAAACACGCGTCACCAAATCCGGCAAGATTGGCTTCTGGGGCAAGCTCAAGCGGCTGGCGCTGACCGATGTCGGCGCCATGGTGCGCGGCTTCAACGCCGCCGATGTCGAGGAGATGGAGCGGACCCTGCTCGAGGCCGACTTCGGCGTGGCGGCCACGACCGAGCTGGTGGACTTTCTCCAGGACGAGGTCCGGCGTGGTCGGGTCAAGACCGATGTGCAGCTTCAGGATGCCATGGCAGGCCGGATTGCCGGTCTGCTGCGCTCTCCGCTGGATGGGCATCCGCTGGTGCGGGCCGCCACGCCGCCGACGGTAGTGCTGGTGGTCGGTGTCAACGGGGTGGGGAAGACCACTACGGTGGCCAAGCTCGCCCATCGGCTGCGGGGGGAGGGTCGGAACGTGCTCCTGGCCGCAGCCGACACTTGGCGAGCCGGCGCTGTGGCCCAACTGGAAACATGGGCCGAGCGGCTCCAGATCCCCTGCGTCTCCGGCAAACAGGGTGGCGACCCGGCCGCCGTGGCCTTCGATGCCCTTGAGGCCGCCTCCAGTCGGGGTGCCGACACCGTGCTGATCGATACCGCTGGGCGGCTGCACACCCAGGACGGCCTGATGGACGAACTGCGCAAGGTGGTCCGGGTCATTGCCAAGCGGATTCCCGGCGCACCGCACGAAACGCTACTGGTCCTCGATGGTACCGTGGGACAGAACGCGGTACAGCAGGGAAGGGCGTTCGGCGAGGCGGTGACGCCGACCGGACTGATCGTCACCAAGCTCGATGGCACCGCCCGCGGCGGTGCGGTGATCGCCCTCCGCCGTGAACTCGACCTGCCGATTCGGTTCCTCGGCCTCGGCGAGGGGATCGAGGATCTGCGGCCGTTCGATGCGGAAGCGTTCGCCCGCGATCTGCTGGCCATGGGAGAATAGATTCGGTCGTCGTCACCGACACCCGATACCTGATACCTGATACCTTCCACCTGACACGATCTCACCCCACCCACATTCCCCATTCCCTGTTCCCCATTCCCCGCGACCTCATGCCCCTCCGCCCCGACACCCGGATCCAGTTCCTCAAGGGGGTCGGCGAGCGCCGCGCCGAGTCGCTGGCTCGGCTGGGCATCCAGACCGCGCGCGACCTGCTCTGGCACCTTCCTCACCGCTACATCGACGCGTCCAATGTGACCCTGCTCGCGAGGGGTCGGGTCGGTGACGACGTCGCCTGTCTCGGCAAGGTCATCAGCAAGGGAGTCCTGCCCACTCGGAAGGGGCTGCGGATCTTTCACGCCGTGCTCCGTGACAGCAGCGGCGTGCTGGAGTGCGCCTGGCCGGGGCAGCCGTTCCTGGACCGGTCGATCGAGGTCGGCCAGACGCTGCTGGTGGCGGGCCCGATCCGGTTCTATCACGGCAAGCAGATGAATCCCCGCGAGTTCATGATCCTCGGCGACGAGGAGGGGGACGCCAGCCCGCTCGACCGCGGATTGGTGCTGCCGGTGTACCCCGCCACCGAGGGGTTGAGCCACAAGGTGATCCGGGGGCTGATCGACCGCCATCTGGAGGAGCTCCTGCCGCTCGCCCCGGAGATTCTTCCCTCCGATCTGCGAAAGTCCTTCGAGCTGCCGGATCTGCCGACGGCATTCCGCGCCGTCCACCGGCCTGCGAGCACCGCGGAAGCCGAGCGGGGTCGGCGGCGGTTGGCGCTGGATGAACTCCTGGACTTGCAGTTGATGTTGGCACGGGCCCGCTATCTGGCTCGTCGGGGCCGGTCGGGAATCCGCTTCGAGGTCAAGCGGAGCCTGACCTCGGAGCTCAAGAAGGCGTTGCCCTGGCCGCTCACCGCTGATCAGCGCAAGGCGCTGGTCGAGATTACCGGCGACATGACCTCGAACGAACGGATGCACCGGCTCCTGATGGGAGACGTCGGCACCGGCAAGACCGTCGTGGCGCTGTTCGCCATGTTGCTGGCGGTGGAGAACGGCTACCAGGCTGCCCTCATGGCGCCAACCGAGCTGCTGGCCGAGCAGCACCTCGCAACGCTCACCGCGCTGCTCCAGCCGCTGGGGCTTGTGCCTGAGCTGCTGGTGGGTAGACTCACCGCCGCGGAGAAGAAGGCGGTGCGCGGCCGACTGGCGTCGGGAGAGACTGCACTCGTCGTCGGGACCCACGCCATCCAGGTGGAGAGCACGGCGTTCCACCGGCTCGGCCTGGCGGTCATCGATGAGCAGCATCGCTTCGGGGTGGAACAGCGGGCGTCGTTGATTGCCAAGGGGGAAGGCCCCGACGTCCTCCTGCTCACTGCCACCCCGATACCGCGGTCGCTGGCGCTGACCCGGTTCGGCGATCTGGACATGTCGGTGCTCCGGGCCAAGCCACCCGGTCGCGGCCCGGTGCGAACCGGCATCCGGGGCCCATCGCAGCACGAGAAAGTCTGGGAGTTCGTGGCCTCCGAGGTGGCGGCCGGTCGGCAGGCATACATTGTCCTGCCGGTCATCGAGGAGTCGGAAAAGACTGACTTGCGTGCGGCCGAGACGATGTACGAGGAGCTGCGGTCGCGCTGGCCCAAGCTGGCCGTCGGGCTGGTCCACGGCCGGCTCAAGGCCGAGGAGCGCGACGGGGTGATGCGCGAATTCCGGGCGGGGCGGATCCAGATCCTGGTGGCCACCACGGTCATTGAAGTGGGCATCGACGTCGCCAACGCCACCGTGATGGTGATTGCCCACCCGGAGCGGTTCGGGCTGGCGCAGCTGCACCAGTTGCGGGGTCGGATCGGGCGTGGCGAGGCCGGCGGCACCTGCATCCTGTTGTCCGATGGGGCGGTTCCGCCGCGGCTCCGGAAGTTTGCCGCTACCACCGACGGCTTCAAGATTGCCGAGCTGGACCTGGCCGAGCGCAGCCACGGCGACCTGATGGGCCAGCGGCAATCGGGCGGGGAAGACCTCCGGGTGGCTCGGCTGCCCGACGACACCGACCTGCTCGAGGTGGCCCGTCGGATGGCCCAGGAGGTGCTGGCTGCTGATCCTGCGCTTGACCGCACCGCCAATCGGCCGCTCAAGCAGCGGGCGGTGGAGCGGTACCCGCGGGCGGAGATCCTCTTCCGGGTGGGGTAGGAGAGAATGATCCGCAGATTGCGCAGATCAGGGGGATTGGTCAATTCCTGGGCTACCACTTCTGTCCGGTGTTGCTCCGGAATCTTTTTGTGAACTGCTCTTCCCGTCCGGTGCGGTTTCCGGCGGCCGCCAAGGGTTTGGATGTGGAACGGACCTGCCGTTCATCAAATACTCCGGGAATCTCCCCGTACTGCGAGCTGACCACGGACCCGGAACAATCTGCATCAATCCGTGACATCTGTGGATCCGCCCTGCCGATGCTTGCCAATTCACAAGAATCGACCCGCTCCGGAATCAATCTGCGTCATCTGCCTAATCTGCGGCTTCTCCTATCCCCGTCGCGCCGCGTCAGGCAGCGGGCGGTGGAGCGGTACCCGCGGGCGGAGATGCTCTCCCGGGCGGTGCGGTGCGGGTATGGGGGGCAGCGTTGGTCAGATGGGGGAGTGTGGGGGTGACGAAGGGGAAAGACTCAGTCCATCGGTACTCAAGTACCCGGGCCTTCGGAAAATCCGGGGCGATTCAGTCCCAACCCTCTCGATCGAGTTGAGCACGAGCAGCCCGGGGCAGATTTTCGTCCAGCTTGACGCGCACCTTCAGGCCGGGATTGGCACGATACGCTCAGGTGCGAGTTCGGCCGCGAAGGCAAGAGCCGCAGGAATGTGAGCAGGTTCCAAAGTCGGATACTGGTCGAGAATGGTCTCCGCTGTCTCGCCTGCTGCCAGGTTATCCAAGACGACGTAGACAGGCACACGGGTGCCCTGCATGCACGGGGTGCCGTGCATGCGCTCGGCATCAATCCAGATATGCTCACGCCAGTTCATGATATTCTCCGTGCCGCTGCGGGTTCTCCAGTCTAGCATGAATCCTCCCGTGCGCCCAGAAGTTGTGACTGGGCTGGCCTTCCGGCTTTGCGTGGGCTGGCTCCTCCCGGGGAAGCGGAGGTACCAGTGCCACCGGCGACCATCCCAGCCGTCGCCCCGAGCGGAGGACCAGCTCATGCCCCACTCCAGTATCCAGCGCGGACTCGATGTCCACAAGGGGTCGATCACCCTCGCCGTCCTGCAGGCCGACGCCCCCGCCCCAACCCGGGTCGACCGCCTCCCGCATGACCCGCCCCGGCTTGTGCGCTACCTGGCCCGCCTCGCCCGGGATGCCGGGATCGAGTTGGTGGGGGTGCCGGTGATCATCCGGTATCCCGGTCCCCGGCAGAGCAACATCCAGTTCCTGGACGGCAGCCCCGCCACCTTGGATCTGGGCCGGGAGCTGTCGGGGGTGGCCGACCTGATTGGCGCCCTGAACCGTCACCAGCACCGGAACGACTCGGCGGCGCTCGAAGCTTGGCGGTTCGCGCGGGCCACTCACCAGCGGAAGGGGAAGCCGATCGTCTCGCCGGGAACGGACGGTTCGGGTACCCCGATGTGATGGGGTGCCAGGGCCGGGAACCAGACCGCCCCACCTGACGCTGGGGTCGGGTGGAGCGCTGTGGGTTTGTGGGGGGGCCGGCAAGGCAGATCGACGTTCAGTTCATCGGCACTCCACCAGCTGAGCCTCAGGAGGAGGGGCGATGCGGTACAGCGACTGGAACAACCTCCGCGATCTGAAAGCAACTTCACTTGTGGTGCCGCCCCGCCCGGATGGCAAGATTCTGAAGGACCGCAGCACATTCGCTACGAAGAATCACTGATAACGTATCGCGAACAATTGCGGCATTGTACGCTAACGCCCGCAATTCTGCTGCGGCGCGATCATAAAGAATACGGCCGGCGAGCGGAGCGAGCCAGCCGCTTCCGACCGAGGCGCCGACAGCAGCAATTGTTAGCTGGCAGCAAAGTTATGGTTGAAGCAAAAGGTGTCGCACTCTAGGTCCAATTAGCGACAGCACGTAGACCCGATCAAACGAGGTCGAGAATGAAGCGCCGTCGATATCGGTGCCGATGTCGAACCCGGAAGACGGATTGCCGCCGTGGTGAACCAAGAGAAGCCATCGAGCCGAGTATGAGCCAACGTACTTGGCTGGCTTTGGGTTCTTGCGGTCGATCTCCCGCTGGATAAGGGAAGGTCCCGCAACGCCACCCTGCCAACGATGAGCCTGTTCAAACGTGGTCGGCTCCTCCCAATCGGTGCCCAGGAAGATGTGCTCAATACCACAATTGTTGCCTATGGCGGCGCGTATTTCGGGCCCATCGAGTTCGAGGCTCGCTGGACGCGGTGGCATGCGGGAAGCGAGGAACTCAACCAGGTGCGCGTGCAAGTCCTTTGCCAGTCGACGCGCCAAGTGCGTGGGGAGCCAGTGAACCCAGACGGCGACTGGAGGTAGGCCGCGTGCCTGCCACTCTGTCTGAGCGCGTACGAGCAATTGTTCGTGCTCGCCCTCGACCATGCGAAGCCGGGGATTTCCGTGAATCTCGGTGACCTCGATACCGATGCGCGCGCTCTGTGACTCCACGAGGACATCGGGTTCCGGGGGCAGCAGTGGCGTAAGGTTCGCGCTCGACAGTTCGTCCAGTTGTTCGCAGAGCAGTCGAACGTAGCTCAGCTCAAGGGACGCTTTGTGCTTCCTAAGGTCCATGTGGCCCTGTGACTACTTCGGCGTGGCGATTTGCCGCTTTTTCAAGTTGACCTGGGCGCTGCGACGTCCTTTCTCAATGAACGTTATTGAGTCGTAATAGTCTTCAAGCGATACATAGACTCCAGCCGTTTGGGCCCACGACCTGAGTCGCCGATTGCACGAGATATCCCAAGACAAGACCTCGATTCCCCAGCCGCGCTTGGCCATGCGCTCGAGATCGGCGTGGAAGCCAGCGCCTTCGAGATATCCTGCACCATCGCCGCTCATCAGCACTGCGGTCGCGGGCTTGTCGGCATCCGCCAACGCCCGGAGCATGTGTACTTGAAGGCATTGATCGACGCCCTGCTCGCTCCGTGACTCGAACCCGCGCTCGAATAGCTCGACCTCGACACCGGCGTCTTCCAAGCGGTCCCAGACCGCGTCGAGTTCTGGTGGGACGGATCCGGCGCATGTTGCACGGGTTACCATACGCCCCGCGCTTGCCAGCCGATACATGTTGTCGAACTGCAAGCGCAAGTGAGGCCTTTGAAGCACTCCTTCCTTCGCCGAGCAAACCTCTTGCGCCGGGATGAAGATGTTGGAATTGTCCCAAAAGATATGTACGTCGGCCATGGTGCTCACTCGGAAGGCAGTTGTCCAGCATAACGACCGCGCATCACCTGCGGGGCCGCGGCGCGGGTAGGGAACCTACCGGACGGCGGCTGGCCGTGCCAGGCTGAAGAGCACCGACGGCCGCGCCCCGACTGGTGCATGCGCTGGTTAGGCGGCATCGGATTCTATGTGAGGCGAGGGTCAAGATTGTAGGGCCTTGGCGGATTAACGGTTAAGTCCACGAAACGGGGGTGTCGTGGATTCAGCAGGTAATTGAACTCAGTGGGGACGATGACGCTTGGGACCCGTAGTGCCGGTGTCGTGCCCGAAATCAGCCAGGCGTCTCCAATCTGTTGGAGTGCTCGCGGAGCCGGGAAAGCCTGCCAATCGGGAGGCAAGCGAGAGGGATCGAGAGGCTCGATCAAAGCGTCAGGAATCTCAAGGAGAAAGAGAGAATAGGCTGGTAATGTTACGGAAGTTTCCAAATGTACCAAGATCTCGAGCGTCGCTAGTGCCACGGTTGAAGAGGTGTAGACGGCAGGTCGGTCTTTGCTGCTCCACCTGCCACCATAGAGTCGGGCGCCTTCACCGGTGAAGGCGCTGCCCGCGTACTTCGTCTTAACGATTCGCCATGCCTCTGGCACTTACGGAAACACTCCATGCTCGAGACGGCCGATCAGGCTCTCGACTTCATTCGCCCCAGGTTCCGTCTGGGCTAGCTCAATAGGACGCGCGCCGCCAAGCGCTGAAAGCGGTGAATTGAGCCAAACCTTCGTCGCGTCGAGGTCACCTTCGAACAACTCCAAAGTCTTTCCGAGGAGTTTGGAAAGCCGGACTAGACGATCAGACTCATCGGGCCGGAGGCGCCCTTCTTCCCTCCGTCTGTGGAAGGTCCGAGTTGGGATATGGAGTACCTCAGCTACCGTGACGGCTGAGAGATCGAAGGTACGGCGGAATCGCTCAAGTGAAGCAAAAGAAAGCCCCTCCTTCACCTTTTGGTGCAGGCTAGCTGTATCGTAAGTCTTTAAACCCAAAAGGCTTACATAGATGTGCTTTCCAAGGCCTCCCTCGACCGCATCTAGGTAGGCTTGAACGTCCGCTGTCCGCTTCTTGGCCTTTTCAGCGACGACTGCCACTTTAGCCTCCGGTTGCCATATGGCTAATGGTAGTATGCCATATGGCAGAAGCGCAAGGGAGTGTCTCGCCAGGTTTCCGGGCGATGCCGCCTTGTGTGCTTCAGGGGCGCCCGCTTGCGGGCGTCCCCTGCAAGCACTGGTGGGGCGTCACTTGCGCGCGTGCTTTGCCTCGCGACACGACCCAGCGAAGAAACCTTACCCATAGCGACCATGGTCGGATTCGAGATGCCTGTCCAAGGGATGCTTCTGCAGTAGCGAGGGAATCTTCGATCAGCGCATCATGCATGGGCCGATAGACCAGTGGCCAGGACAAGATCGCGAGTCCGTGAGTGGTCATCTTCAGCGTGTGGCGGAGCGTGACAGTGTTCGCAGTCGTTTCGATCCGGTCGTAGCCGTGAAACCCATCGAAACCCTCGGGGCCGGTGAACCTGAACGTGATGGACTGCCCAGGTACGTATTCCTCAATGAAGGACCTGATCGGGCCATGTCCGCCGCGCGCGCCAACGCCGATCGGGCGGTCGAACTCCGTGCGTGGCCACGCGCGCTTTGGCCAGAGGAGAATCAATAAGCGCTCCGACTTGCTCAGGAGTCGCATGTAGTTCGCGGTCGCGAACGTTGAGTACCTTCATGACGCTCCGATCAGTGACGCCAACGACTTGCGGTTCTGCGGCAGGGGGCCCGCCTCGGCTAGGCCCCGACGGCAGCAATCGCTTGTTATGCGGCGCGCTGTGGCAAAGGCGTCCCTGGGTAGACCAGTCTCTCGCACCGTCACTTCCATATCGACTTGCCAGGCCCTGTTGATCCCGGGAACTGCAAACCCATGTGTGTCACCGTGTTGATCACTGCGTAGGCAAGTTGCGCCGCTTGCCGCTGTACACCTGTGAGGTAGACAGCGTCCATTGTGGTAGCGTTGACTTCTTCTTGCCGGTTGACGAAGAATGGAAGCGAGGTCCCATCGGCATTTGTAGGCCTCCACGACCCGTGACAGAGGATGTTCCTCGTCTTTGAGGCAGCGCGCAGGTCCACTTGGAGATCCCCGCCGACGTACGGCCCACGTCCGTGATCTCGAAGGACAAGTCGCTACCCACGGCGAACCTGCAATTGCGCACAGACTCGGCCGGCTGGCAGCAGGTACGCCCTGCGAGTACCGCAGCGACCGTTTCTGAGGGGGGCCTTGGGTCTTGGGCACCCAAGCCTGGGGCCAGAACAAAGCGGATCGGCACCGGACTATGGAAGCCCATTGATTGCCTCCGCGTATTATGGCAAGCGACTTCAGGCGTGGTCAACTCGGGGCCTGGGAGCGGTCCGCACAAGTGCCGACCCATGCTCCCGCCACATAATTAGTGTCTGGACCTGCAGAGCGTGCAGCACAATCCGTCACGGCTGCACCGGTACGCCATGACCAACGCAAAGCCCGACAACGAGTTGCCCTGGGCTGTCCCGAATAAGCTGTCGGCAATGACTGCAAGGCGCAGTAGCCGAGCCCCCCCGAACGGAGGCCGTGCTGGCCCCGGTTCCCAGGACGCCGGCAGACCGCCCCACCCACCGCACCACCATACCACTCCATCCCTCCTCTGCGCCAGATCCCCGCGCCGGGACTACAATTCTTGGAGTCCCGCCCCGGTGTGGTCTGGCTGGGCACGACCGTCCGAACGAGCCTTCAACCCGACCAGCCGCCCTCACCCAGGCCCTGCCATGCTACCCGATCCCAGCCTCGCCGCCCAGGGCCTCGCCGCCGCCCTCCTCCTGATGACGCTCGTCTGGCTCGGCAGCCTGGCCACCGACGATGCCTCCCTGGTGGACCGCTTCTGGGGCGCAGGCTTCGTGTTGCTGGCCTGGTGGTACTGGGCCCAGCGCGGTGGTGGGGCAGGGCCCTGGTTCCAGCTGGTATTCGTGCTGCTGATCACCCTCTGGGGGCTGCGACTCTCCCTTCATATCACCTGGCGCAACTGGGGCCACGGCGAAGACCCCCGCTACGCCGCCATGCGGCAGGCCGGCGGCCCCGGCTGGCGGTGGCGCTCCCTGGTAACCGTCTTCGGCCTCCAGGCGCTCCTCCTCTGGGTCATCGCCACTCCGCTCCTGGTGGCGCTGACATCCTCCCAATCTCCCCAAATGCCGCTGGTGGTGGTTGGGGTGGCCTGCTGGCTGGTCGGCTTTGCCTTCGAGGCCGGGGGCGACTGGCAGCTGGCCCGCTTCCGTGCCAACCCGGCCAATCGCGGCCAGGTGCTGAACACTGGGTTCTGGCGCTACACCCGTCACCCGAACTATTTCGGCGATGCGATGTGCTGGTGGGGGTTCTACTGCTTCGCCGCGGCGGTCGGTGGCTGGTGGACCATCTTCGGGCCAGTGCTGATGACGGTGCTGCTGATGAAGGTGTCGGGGGTGGCGCTGCTGGAGAAGTCGTTGGTACAGGCCAAGCCGGCCTATCGGGAATACATCCGCCGGACCAACGCCTTCATTCCGGGACCGCGGCGCCCGTGAATGTGATTGCCGCAGAGCTGTGCGGGCGGGCCAGCCACATCATCAACGGCATCGCCACCGTCCAGGAGATGGCCAGGCTGGCAATCGCAAGCTGCGGGTTCGGGTGAAGGGTCACTGCGCCCATCCGCTCTCCAGCATGGAACGACAGGGGGCCCGCCACGCCGCCCATGAGCGCCGCCACCAGCGGGCGCCCCTGCAGGAACCGCAGGCAGTACCGCAGGGTGGTGCCCATCTGCATCCACATCAGGATGATCCAGGGTGGGCAGAGCCACGGGAAGAGGAACCCTCCCTCGAAGGTGAGTACCCCGGCCTGCATCTGGGCGCTGTCAATGACCGCACCGAGCAGCCCGCAGGTCAGGATGATCCGCAGTTCGCGCTGCCGGTCTCCCACCAGCCACAGATGCACCCCGATCAGCACGGCAATCAGTGCGCCCCCCGCCCAGGGCATGTTCCGGGCAGCGGCCAGCACCCCGCCAAACCAGCCGATCTTGTAGAGCAGCAGGTTGATCGCCAGCGCCTTCAAGTCTCGCAATGCTTCCCCTCCGGGTTCCTGTCGGCGCACCGCCCTGTTTGGTGCGCCGGAATCTACATCACCGCCCCTTCTGGCCTCGGTAGGGGGGGTACGGTAGCTTCTTGGGGAAGCGGGTTGGGTCTGGGGGGGCGTGCCGTGTGAACCTGCTCCATGGAGGGGCGAGTGGTGCAATGCCGTGTCCTGGGTGCTGCGGTGGTTATCGGTTTGTCTGTTCCTGTGAGCCTCGCCGCCCAGGCCCGCGTCCACGGCACGGTGCGCGACAGCGCCGACGCCACTCCGCTGGCGCTGGTGGATGTGCTGATCGATGGAATCCGGGTATCCGCCCGCACCGATGCCTCTGGCCGGTATTCCCTTGAAGTTCCGCTCGGCTCCCACACCATCCGCTTCCGGCGGGTCGGCTACCACCCCGTCGCCCGCTCGATCAACCTGACCACGCCTGATCTGGTGCGGCTCGACCTGACGCTACAGTCGCAGGCGGTCCGGCTCGACTCGGTCAGTGTCGAGGCGCCCGCACCACTCCGTTCCTGGCCACCGGGAATGGACGACCGCATGAAAGAGGGATTCGGCCATTTCGTAACCGACAGCATGCTGCGGCGGTTTGAGCACACCAGCCTGGCGGTGGCGCTGGAATCCCGGGTCAGCGGGCTCCGGTTCAAGCGGGTCAATGGCCGCAACGTCGCGATCTCCGCTCGCGGGCCGCGGATGGCATTGGCGCCTGGTGGAGGGGTGCGCGCGGCGGATTGCTACATGTCGATATGGCTCGATGGATTGCTATTGTCAGTAGGCAGCCAGGGCCCAGTCGACTTCGACCGGCTGTCGGTCGTCTCGATCGAAGCCGCCGAGGTCTACACCCCGGCCCAGGTGCCCGCCCAGTACCGGGGAGGAAGTGCCGCCTGCGGAGTCATCCTGCTGTGGACCCGGAACCAACGACGATAGCGGCGAGCCTGAAACCGCCAGCGATTGGCCCGATCCCCGCTTCTTCCGTTGACCCCCCTCCGGCCTGCCGCTAAACTCCTGCCATTCCGCGCCATCCGCGCGTTCCGATCATCTCCACCCCAGAAGCCCCGATGACTGCAGTCCAGATTTCCGAACTTGGCCGCCATGTCGACCAGACCGTGACCGTCCGCGGTTGGGTCGTGACCACCCGCTCCAGCGGCAAGATCGCTTTCCTCGTGGCCCGCGACGGGTCGGGCACGGTCCAGGCCGTCTTTCCCCGCAACGAGGTGGGGGAAGAAGTCTGGGAACGGTTCCAGGCCCTGACCCAGGAAACGTCGGTGGCGGTGTCAGGCCTGGTGCGCGCCGATGCCCGGTCGCCGGGTGGTCATGAGCTGACCGCCACGGGGCTCGACATCCTCGGCGTCAGCCCGGAGTATCCGATCTCTCCCAAGGAGCACGGCACCGCCTTCCTGTTCGAGCATCGCCATCTGTGGCTGCGCAGCCGGAAACAACTGGCCATCGCACGGGTCCGTCACGAGGTGGTCCAGGCGATTCACGATTTCTACTACGAGCGCGGCTTTATCCACGTCAGCACCCCGATCCTGACCGGCTCGATCGGCGAGGAGGCCGGCGAACTTTTTGCCACCGACTATTTCGACATGGGCAAGGCGTACCTGGCCCAGACGGGACAGCTCTACGTCGAGGCGGCCGCCGCAGCCCACGGCAAGGTCTACTGCTTCGGACCGACGTTCCGGGCCGAGAAGTCCAAGACCCGTCGGCACCTGACTGAGTTCTGGATGGTGGAGCCGGAGGTGGCGTTCAACGACTCGAACGCCAACATGCAGCTTCAGGAGGAGTTCGTCTCCTACATCGTGGGGCGCGCCTTGGAACGGCGCGCCGAGGAGCTGAAGGAGCTGGAGCGAGACACCGCGCCGCTGGAGCGGGTGACGGGTCACTTCCCCCGGATTTCCTACACCGATGCCGTGGCCAAGCTCCAGGGGCTCGGCAGCGACATCCAGTGGGGCAATGACCTCGGTGGCGACGACGAGACGCTGCTGGCCAAGGAGTACGACCGGCCGATCTTCGTGTTCAACTACCCCAAGGAGGTCAAGGCGTTCTACATGAAGGAGAACCCCGACGACCCCCGCACGGTGCTCAACAACGACTGCCTGGCGCCCGAAGGGTATGGCGAGATCATCGGCGGTTCACAGCGCGAGGATGACCACGACCGCCTGCTCGAACGCATCGTGGCCCAGGGCCTCGATCCCGCCGCGTATGGCTGGTACTTGGACCTGCGGAAGTACGGCACCTTTGTTCATTCGGGATTTGGGCTCGGTGTGGAGCGCACCGTGGCGTGGATCTGCGGGATTCCGCATATCCGTGAGGCGATTGCGTTTCCGCGGCAGATCCATCGATTGTACCCGTAGTACCCGTAGGGGCCGCGCCTGCGCGGCCCGGTCCAGGATTGGGAGCCGATCGTAGGGGCCGCGTGTACGCGGCCCGACACCGGGGCCGCACGACGGGGAATTGGGAACGAGGAATGAACCGGTTGGGGCCGCGTGTACGCGGCCCGACACCGGGGCCGCACGACGGGGAATTGGGAACGGGGAATGAACCGGTAGGGGCCGCGTGTACGCGGCCCGACACCGGGGCCGCACGACGGAGAATTGGGAACGGGGAATGAACCGGTTGGGGCCGCGTGTACGCGGCCCGACACCGGGGCCGCACGACGGAGAA
>Ga0163144_10000490_pt1 | contig 91610 bp, 117 predicted proteins | sample OliLak19BULKMAT1_FD_123175 | JGI IMG/M metagenome (GOLD analysis project Ga0163144, IMG submission 123175) | Freshwater microbial mat bacterial communities from Lake Vanda, McMurdo Dry Valleys, Antarctica - Oligotrophic Lake LV.19.BULKMAT1 | ecosystem: Environmental > Aquatic > Freshwater >...
GATAAAGGAAGGGTGGCCGAGTCCGGCTTAAGGCACTAGTCTCGAAAACTAGCGAACCTGTCAAAGGGTTCCGTGGGTTCAAATCCCACCCCTTCCGCCACACAAAGAAAGCACTGATGTTCTGGAAAAAGAAACCACCAGATCCATATCTGCAGAATAATGTAGATGCGTTGATCGACAAGCATAGAAAATTATCTGCCGATCATAACGATCTATGGTCCGAGCACTGGGCTATGGAGAATGAACTTCAGACTATTAGAAGTCGTATAGTACGGATGGAAGTTATCAGAAATGATACCAGTAAAACCGCGCAAGACCTCACCAAAGAAATAAATGATCAATATGTCAAGGCATGGTCAACTGTTGACGGGCGAGATAACGAAATTAAAAGACTGATACACAACGTATTAGGTAGAATGCTGGATGGTAATTGATGAGCAATTTCGAAGAACAATATCAAAAGAAACATAAACGTCTGAGCCTGATTAAATCATATATCAGAATGGGGGCTTGCGCCATCTTTTTTGGTGGGCTTTTAGCCTTGGGGTATCTAGGTGATTTGCAGTTCTGGTTGAAAATGTCTATCGGGGCCGTCATGCCGATCGGTTTCTTCATTGCTGAGATGATTGGTATCGCCGAAGAAAATATCTAATATGAAAAGTATGAAATTTTCTTTCTGGGCTAATTCTGTATGTTTCGTCTTAAATTTAGCTCTTTTTGCCTGGCGCTTCTTTGAAGATGGGCACATCAGTTATGTCTCTTTGATAGCCGCTGCTATATCTCTTTTCTTTGTGCTCTTCACAAATCATGCTATCAAGAATTCATAGTTTTTGTTTACTTTTTCAAAGACTTCTGTTATAAATATGAAACTAAAACATATTGCCCCCGTAGCTCAGTTGGACTAGAGCGGCGGGCTTCTACCCTGTAGGTCGGGAGTTCGAATCTCTCCGGGGGCACCAATTTTTGAGATGAAGCCAGTGAAAAGATTTTTTAAAACCATATATTGGAACTGGAGACTAGACCGCGCTGTGACCTATGCACGCATTTCTGGCGGAGTCTACAATCAAGACGCACTTGATGAAATCGTTAAATGCCACGACAAATTGGGAGAAGACCAAAAGATTTAAAGAAGCAAACGGCAACTCTAACACCCAAAATCTGTTCCGTAAGACGGAGAAGTAAGGTGGACAAGCAGAACCGCGCTAATACAAAAGGACAACGGAAACGGTCGCCATGGGGGATAAGCACCTTGTGGAAAGGTTCTCCCTGGGTTGCTAAGACGGGCACAATAATACGAAAACGGTAAAAGTAGAGTTGTGCCCGTACCATATTATGTAAGGAAAGAAATGCCTGTTGAAATAAACGACAAAGAAGTTTATGATATGAGAATGTCACTTCTGGATAAAGCCTTCTTCATGTCATATTGCGATACAGATTACTACGTTGATTTCGGATGTGGCCACGGGAGTCTGATGAGATTTTTATCGGTAATGTTTCCAGAAAAGAACTTCTTAGGGTTTGATAATATCACCCAAGCAAATCGTGATTGGGTGAGAGACCACGGAAACATTCAGGTGACGACTTGTTTTAATGAAGTCAGAGGTTATCTTGCAGACGTTGAGCCGCGCAGAACATCTACGTTCATTGCGAGTTCCGTTATCCATGAAGTTTATTCATATTCTACATTCGAAGAAATTGAACAATTCTGGGGCCGTGTTTTTAAACCCCAGCACAACTATGTCGCCATCAGAGATTTCTCGGTAGCACGGTTGGAAGCAAATGTTCCAACCCCCGATTCAGTTCAAAAAAAAATCAGAGACAAGGCTAACCCCGATCATCTAGCTTCATTTGAGAAGCAATGGGGGAAGATTGATCATAACAAACAAGCCATTCATTTTCTTTTGAAATACGATTATGGAAACAATTGGGAACGTGAGCTTTATGAAAACTATCTTCCCCTCTCAACTGAAGGGTTGCTAGCAAAGATTCCTACCGATTATGAGATCGTTTACAAAGACCATTATGTCTTACCTTATTTGAAAGACAAAGTTTTAAAGGATTTTGGCTTGACTTTGACAACGCCAACCCATATAAAGTTAGTATTAAAGAAGAAAGCAGGCGCTGAAGCAACATAAGTAAGTATATGAATGCCTTGTGAAGGTGTTCTAAACGACGGCGAATAGACGTATTTTAGCAATAATCATAAGGAATTCTATACATGAAAATACTTCATTGTTCTTTGGTAGCACTCTGTCTACTTCTTTCAAAAGATTCTGTAACCCATGCTGATACCGTAGTTAAGGCTTCTTGGTATGAGTGCTGCAAAGTTACAGCGAACGGCGAAAAATTTAAGCCTGATGGCATGACTGCAGCGCACAAAACTCTTCCATTCGGAACTAAGGTGAGAATTACAAACTTGAAAAATGGTCGTTCCATTGTGGTGAGAATTAACGATCGTGGTCCGTTTATTCAAGGACGAGCTCTCGACTTAGCTCGTGGTGCCGCAAGAGTTCTTGGTGTTACCGGAGTTAGTAAGGTGAGAATGCAGATTCTTTGACGCAATATTACGATAAAGAATATAGCTGGGAATCCGTGGCCAGGGTTCTCGATCGAATAACAACGTCAACAGAAAAAGACGTTATCACCGATAGAAAAGTCATTGAAGCACAGGGGTTCGTCAAGGCGTGGGTTCATTCTTCTCCTCGGAACAAACAACTATTTGAATATGCCGCCAGGCAGTTCGAGGCTTATTGGAAACCATACAAAGAAGAGTGGATGGGATCGCCAGTTATTTGGCACCATTCTAGAATTAGCCTGAGCAAATATGAAAAATTCGACTATTAAAGGAAAATATGAAACTAAAAAGAAGAAGCTTCCTAGGTATTTCAATAGGTGGAATATTATCAGGCCCTAAAGTAGTAGCAGAAAAAGTAGCAGAGCAAGCCGGGCTTGGAACGATCGGTGCGTTTGGTGCTGGTGGCGATGTCTTCGGTGGTTTAATCCCGGGAGCAGAATCTGATGAATGGGGGGCAAAATCTGCAGGCGATGTTAGTAGTTATGTCGCTGGTCAAAGAAAGAAGCTGCTTAATCTTCAGGCACTACAATTCCTCAAGCCAGATTGGTTTGAAGAAAAACGCCGTAGCAGGGCGTCTGAAGTTTATGCCTTAGATATGGATCTTGCCGCAATGCACTCTATGTCAATGGCGGCTAAGGTTGCTATTCAGAAAGAACGAAACTACCAAAGAGCGCTTCTAGACGACGAAAAATATATCAATCGTCGTATTCAGGAAAAACTGTTTGGCGGTGAATCAGATTAAAGAATCTCTTGACTTACGTTCTTATTCTGTGTATAAATATAGAGTAATTTAATTATTCCTTGTTAGCTCAGCGGTAGAGCATTCGACTGTTAATCGAATGGTCCTAGGTTCGATCCCTAGACAGGGAGCCAATTATTGTAGGTTAGCTGGTAGGTCCGGCCGCCGGACTTTGACCCCGGAAAGATAAAGGTTCGAATCCTTTGCCTACAGCCAATTTTTGTGATGGGAGACGTGAATGCGAACTTACGCAAAGATATCCAAAAAAGATTTTCTACAAAACAAAAGAGGGCGGGGCGGCTATGATGCTGTTCCCGCAACCGTCTTTAATGACTGGTCACTCCAAGCTGAATTTGATTTGGAAAATTGTGAGAGCGAAGTCGGTGGGCAGTCACCAGATTACGGCAAAGGCCAAACAGATCTTCTCTATGGTGTTCACACGATCGGCGATTTTACCTTCTGTGGTTTCTTAGCCGGCGGCGATTGGGAGTTGCCAGTTTTTGCCATTGCCTACTGGGACGGAGAACATTATCGTGGATTTGTTCCTATGGATGGCAACTGTTTTAAAATCAAACTAGAAGACGGCGGCAAGCCTGTTGCTTATGGCAACGAAGAAGAAGATGAAGATATTCCAAAGGGAACTGATTTCCGTGACCACGCAAAACTGCGTGCTGAAATTGTTCGTGAATTTGGTTTGAAGGAAACAGTTTGATTCTTCAACGACACCTATCAGAAAAAGAAATCTTCAAAGTTGAATTGATACTAGCAGATTTTATAAAAGACGTTTATGTTAATCTTTGTGAACTAGACGTAGATGTGGTCAAAGAGTGGGACGCTATTTGTCTAGGATATTTTTTAGGAAAGGGAGCTACCCTATTAGAGGCCGATGTCGGCCACAGAGTTTGCGATCTTTTTGTTGAAGGCAAATACACAATCAGAACTTTAAGGGATTAAAATGGCACAAGCAGGCGCAAGAAAAAAGACGGTCGAATCAATTGATGAAATCATTGCCGGCGCAGGCAAAACAAAAGCAAAGGTAGAAGGAGCGACAACAGATGCTCGCTTCGCTAAAATCACAGCGAATCCTTTCTACAAGATTATGATCGAAGGCAAACTTTCGCCAAAACAAAAATCAGAACAATACGCGAAATTGATGACCTTCTTGAGCACCAAGGAAGAAGCACGTGCTCGTATTGAAGAGCATGAATTGTTCAACGACTTCCTTCAGCTGCAACGTGAAGAAATGGCGAAGGAAATCATTAAGTTCACCGACACCGGCGCCTACTCTGAATTGAACGACACTTACAAGCAGATGAACACAGACTTCTTGGCGTATGAAGAGCTGATGCAGCCGTTCACAGACGCTATCAACGCCGTCTATAAATTGCGTAAGAGCGGAATGTCGCTCGAAGCTTTCAAAACAATTATCCAAGACCAGCGGCAGGAAACTGAGCGTAAGATTGAATTGGATAATTTGATCGATAAATCAAATACTGCAAGACTTCAACGCAACGCATTCGAAGAAGATATCGCTCAACTCAAGACCATGAAATCATGGTTCGGCCTTGGTGGTGTAACCGGAGACGCACAAGAAGCAATTGCTCGACTTGGTGTTCAACGTGATGCTCTCGATCTTGAGTTGTCACAAATGACTTTGAAAGCCGCAGAGCTTGAAGCTATGGATAACTCAGCTGAAAACCAAGACCCTGAGTTTATTGCTCAAAAGAATGAGCTCCGCAAGTTCCTGGATATTTCTTCGGCTGAACATAAAGGCAAACAGGAAGCATTGGTAAAAGCGGCATTGGACTTCGTTGTGAACTCCAAGGAACGTATTGGTTCGATCAGAACTCATTTGACCGGCATGGACAAACAGCTCAAGGGATTGGGCGACGGCAACAATTTGATGTGCGAAGTTTATTCGATCATGTTGGACGGTTCCGAGATTGCCGAAAAAGAAAATCTCAAAATTCGCGAGAACTTAGACAAAGCAAAAGAAAATGAAAGTGCTGTTGAACGTATGGCGCGTGAGTCGACAAGACAAGTTGTTGACCAGCATATTACTGCTGTCAAGGGAACTGCAATGGGTATTACCCAAACTGAAGCTGATTTGACTTCACAGCGTGTTCGCATTAAGGGTATGGAAGACAACAACTCAGAAAATATGCGCCAAGCAAAATCAATGCACGGTGCAGGTATCGCCGGCGTCGCAGAACGTTTGAGCACCGTTATCCAAGCGGTAGCACAAGCAGCACTTGGTGAATCATCGGCAATGGCCGGCGAAACACTTCAAAGAATGCGTGATTCTACAAACGCCGTAGTCGGGAAAGAAATTCTCAGACAAGCTGCGAGCATCAAGGATCAGAACTATGCTCTCGAGCGGGCAATCAAAGATCTTGGAGATTATGGCAAGCTCACGGAAACCGCAACAGAAATCACAAAAGAAGGCATGAGCGCAATCGGTGCAAACTTGCGTATCTTGAAGGATTTGTCACAAGGTGTTGGCGACAAGGTTCAAGAAGCATATGCAGTGAACTCAACTGCGTATAAAGAAGTTGCTGACGAAGCTGAGGCCGTAAAGGCAGAAGAAGACAGCGCTGGGCCATCACCATTTTTTAAGAGGGCTTCATAAAAATAGATCTTAGCGTTGATGGCATTGACAGAGTTATCGCTTATGTTTTGGTTAGATTGTTAGGATGAAAGAAGTGGAAATCGGCTACAATCTCGGTCGCGTAATCATGGTTGTTGCATTCTTTGTATGCATTGCTTTAGTGGCCATATTCTCATAAGGAATTAAAATGAACTATCTAATACCCGGCGAAAAGAAGTTAGAAGGTTCGCCTGTATTTAAATGCGTCGGCAGAGACGAAGAGCTCAGGGCAATTGCTTCTGTATTGACTCGCAAACATTCAAATTCAATCATTATTACAGGACCAGGCGGAGTTGGTTGCACAACCATTTGCCTTGGTCTACAAGCATGGAAAGAACAAAAGGGATGCCCATTCGATATCGCTGTGAAGCGTGTCTTCTGGATGGATTCTGATGGGTTGTTTTCTTCTGGAGATTCTGCCGTTGTTAGCGCAGAGTTTCTTAAAATAATCTCTGCGCTTGAGAACACAACCGAATCTATTTTGATTATTGAAGACTATACAGACTTTATCAATGCCGCGCGTTCAGGTGGCTACGACCATTTTATCAATGCACTCATGAGTGTTGTAAAAAGCAAAAAATCCCAGATGATTTTTGAAGTTAAAGATGATTCATTTGATGTTGCCATTAAATCTCATTCAGACATGATTGAACTGTTCACTGTAATTGATGTGAAGGAGCCAGGTGAAACGGCTCTAACCTCAATCGTTTCTGACATTTGTATTGAGCTCGGCGGATATCATTCAATAGCCGTTGACCCATCGGCTATCGAGGCAGCAATTTCACTCACAACAAAATATAGAGTTTCTTCTAACAGGGCGCAACCAACAAGAAGCATTAACTTGATTGATAGTGCTTTGTCAAGTTTCCGCATGGAAAAGCATGCTCTCATTGTTCCAGAAGATGCAAAACTATTAGAAGAAATCTCCATTGAGATGCGTAACTTAGAAGATCATTCGATCAAACTAAATGATGAGTTGATCACCGAAGATCGCAAGATGGAAGAGAATGCAGGTGAACAAAGGAAATCTCTCCGAGACTTCACAAAACTTATGACCGGTGGTGGAGTTGATACAGAAGAAAAACGAGCTATTAAGAGTAACCTACGTGTTGTCGAAGACCAGATTTCTGAGATACGATCGAGATATGAAGAAACGGTCGTCAGAATCAACAGAGACATTAAACTCACAAAGGGTGAGGTCACTGCTGAATTCGCTAGGTTGTCCGGGATCCCTGCCGAAAAACTAAACCAAGACGAGCGCGAAAAACTTCGTAATCTAGAAGCCGCCTTGCTCAAGAGAATATTCGGTCAAGAACATGCCATGAAACATCTGGCGAACATGGTAAAGACTTCGAGAATTGGTCGACGCAATACAAACGCTCCAATGGGTTCTTGCATGTTCCTTGGACCATCGGGTGTTGGTAAAACAGAAACAGCAAAAGTTCTTTCAGAATATTTAGGCATCCCATTGTTCAGGTTTGATATGTCTGAATATATGGAAAAACATGCCACAGCAAAACTAATCGGTGCACCACCTGGTTATGAAGGATTCGAAGCTGGTGGTATTTTGACTAATGGCATTCGTCGCACACCAGTTTGCGTATTGCTCTTGGATGAAATTGAAAAAGCACACTCCGATGTTTTCAATGTGTTCTTGCAGATTCTAAGCGATGGTCGGCTTACAGATAACGTCGGGCGGGTTATTTCCTTTCAAGACGTCTACGTTATCTGTACGACTAACATCGGTCAGGAACATTATCTCAATCCCAAGATTAATTTTGACAAAGCATTGGCTTTGACAATGATGGACTTAGACAAAACTTACAGACCAGAATTTCTAAACCGTTTCGGTGGTCGCAAAGATATTATTCCGTTTTCTTCTTTGGGTGTTGCAGTAATCGAGAAAATTGTAAACAGAGAACTTGATAGCATCGCTTCGGCTTATACTAAGGAAAATATTTTCATCGGCCACGCAACTGATGAGATTCATAAGTTCTGTGAAAAGAACTATGACCCACGCACCGGCGCCAGAGGTCTTCCTGGCCATTTGCGTTCTACTCTAGAACCACTCATTGCTGATATGGCTCTAGATAAAGAAACTGAAGATAAGTTGGCTTTGAGTATTGTTTACGATAAAAAGACTTGTAACTTAATCGTTCATAAAGAAGGGTAATTTACTATGTTTTTCTGGATTGATATAGGTCTAGTACTGTTGCTGACCGTCTACGTTTTCGCTGCTCTCGAGATGGGCAGCGAGCGTGGAAATTATGGTTGGTATTTTTTCGTTATCGCCGCCGGCTACGTTGGCACGTGTTCAGGGATGCCTAATGTCACTCTCAGACGATCTTAAGAAATACCAAAAGAACCTAGCCGATCAAGCTGCGGCAGCTGAAAAGGTTGTGGAGAACTCTACCATTGGTAAAGTTGCTCGAAGATCTCTTCAAGTTACTCTCGGGCTTGATTGGCTGTCACAAAAGATGGGTCCTTTCTATAAGGTTCTATCGTGGCCAATTCGCAAGACTTTGAACCTCTATTGGTTTTTCTGGGATCGTTGGGCGACAAACAAGAAACGAGCCGGTGTCATGATAGCTGTCACCGGCTTTATTGCCTACTTTGTAGTTCTGCCAACATTCGAATTCATATTTGATGCTGGCATGTACGCGACGACGGTGAAAAGAAATGAAGTTGTATATCTCTTCAACGCCCAGGAGCTCGATCACATTGAAAACATTCATTCAGTCCAAGGTTGCTACAAATTACCATGCTCCGATGACGATAGCATATATTTTAGAATTCGTGCTACTCCTTTCAATGAGGTTTGGACAATCGTAAATCGTCATACTCTTTATTTCCCAGATTACATTGCTGCAGCAGTTCCGGTGACGATCAGTCGCTGTACCATTACTTCATATGGTATCAGGTTCAAGCTGTTCATGCGAAGCGCTGAGGTCTATCCAGATCTTCTTGAGTCTGTTTGCCAGCCCATAAAGATTGAAAATTAGTTCTTGATTGTTCATGAAAAAGCCTGTATAAATATTGATAGTTACTTATGACCGTCATCTAATTGGGAAGACCCAGGTTTAAACTTGGGAACGCAGGATCGGAGCCTGCCGGGAGGAAGTAATAGATCCACGACGCAGCTTGAGGCGGCAAGCAACCTCAGGTCTAGTCCTAGCGAATGCCGTAAACGGCTTTTGCATCCGGTTAGAGAATAGAATTGGCCTTTTCTAGAAAAGTTCCCCTCTATTTTGGCCGTATGCAAGTAAGATGGATAATCCCGAGCATGATGAAAAAAGGCTCATTTATATTTGTTATAAATAAAGAATTGGACACGTGACCAGAGTGGCGAACGGCTTCGGCTCTTAACCGAATATACAAACATCGTGGGTTCGAGTCCCACCGTGTCCTCCAATGACAAAGATTTGTATTTGGCACTTTCCACGTGATAGCGGCGGTGGCTCAGCTTCAGTTTATATTCGTGCAACAGAAGATGAAGCTAAAGATGCCGGCGCAAACTTCGAACGCGCCGGCCAAGGATGGTATTCAGGCGAAGCCTCATACGATGATATCCAAATTCGAAGTAATTCCATAATGGATCTATACGTTCAATGCCGGTTGCGTAACACCGTAACCAAAGGAATTCATGAAGCATGGATTAAAGAAGAATTAGCTATCAAAGACAAAATCGTTTCATTTAAAGATGAAGACGGTTTCTTTGAAGTTTTTGAAGTATATCCTAGCAAAGCAAAATGGGCCGACCATAAATGAAAGAAGCACACAAGAAAAGCAAGTGACATCTAACTGAAATCATTTAAGAATTCGTGTTTAATATTGATTTAATTTGAAACATATGTTAAACATGCTTTTGTAGGTAAGTTAAACCTAAATCATGGAGAACGAATAATATGAAACGACTTAGCATTATGAGCGCGATGGCCTTTTTGGCTATGGGCTCGGTGGCCGCAATGGCCGAAACGCCTTCTGCTAATTTCTGCACTGGTGGTGCAAAAGGCAATTATTATTTCGCTGGCATGGCCGTTGGCCGTGCAACCGCCGGCACACTTAATATCAACGTCATTGAAACGCAAGGTTCCATTGACAACCTGAAACGTATGGAACGTGGTGAATGCGACGTTGCAATCGTTCAAGAAGATGCCTTGAACATTTTCAAAGCAGACAACCCAGGCACGACACTTTCAATTGAACCCCTCACGGCAATCTACAAGGAATACGCACACCTCGTTTGCAGCAAGGAAATGGGCATTGACTCAATCACCGAGCTCGCGAAGGGCAACAAGGTTCTCGTTGGACCTCTCGGCGGCGGCTCCTATGTGACGTGGCGTGGCTTCATTGCTGCAGACAAGGACTACGGTCTGATCTCAACCGGGCCTGAAACAGGTGCACGTGCTTTGTTGAAGATCAAAGGCGGAACTGATGCCCAGTGCATGATGTTCGTCTCCGGTCTGAATTCGGCGCCAATCAAGGAACTCGATCGTAACAGCGATGACAAACTGACATTGGTTGAAATCGATGACGGCACGTTGGACAACCTGAAGAACGAAAAAGGCGAAAAAGTTTATCAGTTCGCCAAGATCCCTGCCAAGATATATCCAAACATCGGCGGCGGCAGCGCCTGGGATACGGTTACGGTTAACGCCGTGATCGTTGTGAATTCCGACTGGATTGCAAACAACGAATCGGCATTCAATACACTCGCCGAAGGTTTGATTGCTTCAACCAACGACATTCTGACCCATGTCGGCCAGTAATCAACGATTTTAGGAAGGGCAAATGATTGCCCTTCCCATTCTTTTTACAGGATAAACAAAATGAATCCCTTTGTGAAATATGGTATTTACGCCGTGTCAGCACTGGCACTGCTTGCAGTGGTTTCTGGCTGCTTCTACACAATTGATGAAGGTGAGCGTGGTGTTGTTCTTCGCTTCTCGTCCTTCCAAAAAGTTGCTGAACCAGGTTTGGGAGTTAAGATTCCATTCATCGAGCGTGTTCAACGTGTTTCAATTCGCGAGCATGTTGTTCGCTATGGATCTGAACAAGATCCAAAAACAGATCTCCAATCTTATTCTTTTGACCAGCAACCAGCCGGCATCCGTGTATCGGTGAACTACACAGTTCCCGCCGGCAAAGTTGAAGAAGTCTACAGGAAATTCAGAACCGTCGAGAACATGGAAGCGACAATTTTGTCGACAAGAATTCTCAAGGCAACCAAAGAAGTGTTCGGCCGTTATACTGCAACGAAGGCAATTCAAGATCGTACCAAGTTAGGTGCCGACATTACTGAAAGGCTCCAAGAACTCGTCGGCGACGAGCCTATTGTAATCATTGCCATCCAGGCTGAAAACGTTGACTTCTCTGGACCATACGAAGAATCAATCGAAGCCCGCATGCAAGCCGAAATTGAAGTGCAGAAGATTACCCAAAATGCACTTGGTGAAAAAGTGAAGGCTCAAATCACAGTTATACAAGCGCAAGCGGCGGCAGATGCCGTCGTGGCCGGCGCAAAAGCATCGGCAGAATCTACAAGGCTCAAAGGTGATGCAGAAGCATCAGCAATTCGCGCCAAGGGATTGGCACTGGCCGACAACCCAGCACTTGTAGCACTTGTGTCGGCCGAAAAATGGAACGGTGTATTGCCAACGACAATGATACCGTCGTCGGTTGTTCCATTCGTAGACGTCTCGAAGAAAGAGTTGGCATTGCCAGCTAAGGAATAAAATGACAAACAGACCATGGCGGGACTGTTGTGGTGGTGTCTGTTGGTTTGAACCACAGTTTTGGAAGTATTTGGAAGAAGGACCAGAATAATGTTGAAGACATCTTTGATACTTGCCATCTCGGCTTTTGTTTTATTTGTTCTGCTCCCATTGTCTACAAAACTAGTCGTGAAACCTTACACAGTAACGAACGAAGAGGAATAGAATATGAAGAAGTATCTAGCTATTGCCGCGGCCATTGCGTTGATTTACATCGCAAAGACACCGATCTTCTATTACTCCACGATTGATAACAAAATTATCACCGTAAAGCAGGCCGATAGGATTGTGACAACAGACATGACGTCCTCGAAATATCTGGTCTGGGATCAAGAAGGCAATACCTACGAGAATACAGACACTGTCTGGTTCTTGAAGTGGAACTCAAGCGACGTTCAGGGGCAGATGCTCCAGGGCAAAAAAGTGAATATTAAAACCTCTGGTATTCGGTTCACTTGGTTGTCGTGGTATCCAAACATCATCACTGCATTCCCTGCAGAGTAAATAATGACGCACGATATTGGCTCCGGAACCTGGACTCGGCTCCGGAGCATGAAGCCCTATTTTATGCGAGCCCAGAAGTCGAAGTGCTTACATTGCCAGAAGATGATGAAGGAAATTCCCCCACAGGTTAGACGGGTCAAATCTTCTCATGCGACCTATGATCATATCATTCCTTTCTCTTTCATTCCTTATGGAACTCGTTTAGCTGGAAAGAAAAGAGTTGCTATGAGCAACGTCTTTCTTGCATGTAGAAAGTGCAACAACGATCGGGGGAATCTGCTATTGGAAGAACTCTACAAATGTCCCAAGAAATACGAATCTTTCTTGAAAGAATTACAAGCCATCCATAAGCAAGTCTTTGAGGAATACTATTCTTTATATTCTAAAAGGTTGTAATTCCTCATGATCTATGTTATAAATAATGAGTTATTAAGGCGCCATATTTCAATGGTCAGAATGACGGTCTCATAAGCCGTAGACGGTAGGTTCAACTCCTCCTGGCGCTACCAATTATTCTGGGTTCTTCTAGCGGTAAGAACATGGACTCTGAATCCATTAACCTAGGTTCGAATCCTAGACCCAGATCCAATTTGAAAGACGTGCTGTGCATTACTCTGAGTTCTTATTTGAAATGAATCGCCTACAAGACTGGGAATGGAAAGGACTCAATAAGGTATGGGACGCGCCCAATCCGTGGGTATTCATGCTGAGAAGCACAAGAAATTATCCAAAAATTTGATAGACGATTTTGGCCATTAGCGATGAAGGTAGAATATGTTACGTGCCGGTGAAAAAGTTTATACTCCCCTCCTCTGGACTGACGAAGCCCATTTTGAAAGATTAGCTGTCACAGAAGAAAACAAAGATGGATCCATCTCAGGCGAGTTGAGAGAAAAGATTCTCAATGCCAAAACTCCCGACGCAAAATACAAAATCACCCCTCAAAAAATCAAATACATGAACTTCCCCTATGAAGGTCTTGTCATAACTTCGACAATTATTGAAGCTCTTTACGACTTTCGTCAAGAGAGAATTACTAAATATGAACATGATATGGCCCCTGAAATTGTGGCACGGGCGCAATTGAAACTTGTAATGGAAAATGAAACCTCAAGGGCATCTCGTTATTACACCAAAGAAGAGGCACAAGCTAAGGCTGATATGCTTTTCAAAAATGCTAAATCGTCATGGAATTATCGACATCGTGAACTTGAAAAAGATGGTTGGAAACAGGTCGAGGTGAAGGTATGATAGAATTCGTTTGGGTTCTTAATGTTTGTTTTGGGTTCCCAAAGGCTCGTTATGCCCTATCACCTTGTTTGAGTATGGCAGAGAGTTGACACTGTCTATGGATAATCATAGCATGAAAGATGTTTTTGTTGGTTGTGACCCGGAATATCCTAGGGTATTCGATGTGAAATTTCAAACAAAACTAATCGCAAGAAATGGGGTAAAAGTTCACGACTCTTTAGATGATTTAATTGATGAGGTCTTGGATGAATACCGATAATAGAAGAGAACTACTAAATGCCCAGAAAGAAGGCTCCTATAAAAATGAAGGCAACGAAAATAGATAATCCTCAAGTTTACGAAGGTTATATGCCACATGTCATTGGTGAAAAGGTTAGAATGAACAGAGGTGGTCCAGTTTGTATAGTGTTAGATTTCGATGGACACAGTAAAGATTTGGTTATTGGTGATGGTAATGATGAATTTCTAGTTCATGGAATTATGATTCACCGTGTCGCAGATGAGGATGCATGAAAGTAGATTTTGTAGATAAGATGGGCAGCGATCTCACAGTTGTGAACGCAGCCAGAGTGAGTTTCAATAAAGAATCCCATTTCCAACACGACGGAGCATTATCCGAAAAAGATATTAAGTTGATCAATTTTCTCGGCAGAGAAAAACATTGGACGCCTTTCGCAAGCGTCATTATCCAGTTGCGAATTAAGGCGCCGATTTTTGTTGCTAGACAACTAGACAAGCATCAGACAGGAGCAGTAAAAAATGAGGTTTCACGAAGATACGTTGACTACACTCCAGAATTTTACTTTCCTGAAAAATGGCGTGGAAGACCCGTTGACAAGAAACAAGGTTCATCAGATGTGTTTATCGATTACCTTGAAACACCCAACATGCAATCTTTTAACGGAACAAGAAAATCTCCAATAGATGCGGTTGTAAGAACTGCCGTAACAGGGATGCTTATACTTTACGAAAACATGATCAAGAGTGGAGTTGCCCCTGAGCAGGCAAGAATGATATTGCCACAGAACATGATGACTGAATGGTATTGGACAGGGTCGTTAGCGTTCTTCGCTAGAGCTGCGTCTCTTCGTGCAAAAGGCGGAACTGCTCAAGAAGAAACGGCAGAAGTCGCCGAAAAGATTTCGAAGGTTTGCGCCGAGCATTTTCCAGTCTCTTGGCCAGCAGCATTAGGACTCTATAAATGATAGAAGAAGTTTATATCTGCGAATGCGGATTACCTGAACACCAATTACAGTTTCGTTATGATCCAGACGAGAAGACATGCTACGTCATCTATCATATGACGAAGATGACATTTTGGAGACGTTTGAAATATCTCTTTGGTTATCAATCATACTACGGCGCCTTTGAAGAAATCTTGTTGACACAAGAAGATATGCAGCATATGCTCAATTGCTTTGGCAGAGTCATAAACAATTTGCCACCTAAGCGGGGTGTTGTTCTTACAGAATACGAGGATGACTTCCCAGCATTAAAATCGACGGAGAAGCATTGAGTTATTGAGTTTAATCTTATTTCAAGTTATAACTTGGGTATGAATATACACCTAACATCAGACCAGCACTTCTTCCACGGCAAAATCATTTCAATGTGTGATCGCCCAGTCGAAGGTTATGATGAAAACAAAGAAATATTTAAGATCAAAGGTCCATTGCCACCTGATCTGAAAGCAAAGCGTTACGAGATCGCACTCAATATGAATGAGATGCTGATTGAGAATCACAACAAACAGGTTTCAAAGAAAGACACTGTTTACTTCGTTGGTGATTTCGCTTGGCAGTTCAAACACAAGAGAGAGGTCAAAGAAGTCTTTGATAGACTGAATGGCATCAAGCATCTCATCGTTGGCAACCACGACGACAGAGAAGTTCGTGATCTCAAATGGAAATCAATCTCAGAATACAAGGTAATCAACGTGAATAAACGTCAGATTGTTCTTTTCCATTATCCAATGGTAGAACATGAAGGTTATTTCCATGGAGCAGGGCATGCTTTTGGTCATGTTCATTCGTCGCAGAAGCGCGCATTCAATACATCGAACAAGCTGTCTTATGATGTTGGTGTCGATAACAATGATATGCGTCCTATCTCGGTTGAAGAGTTTCTAACAAAAATACCTTTACTTCCTGAACGGAAAGTGTTATAAATAAGATTATGCGGGCGTAGCTCAGTGGCAGAGTGTCAGCCTTCCAAGCTGTTCGTCGCGGGTTCGACTCCCGCCGCCCGCTCCAAATCTTTTTACAGAAAGATGGCCATGAAAATAAATCGTATCGAAGTAATTGACTGCCGTCCAGGCGAGTGGCCTGAAAGAGGTAGAGTATTTGTGTTGCATGGCAAAGATCTCAAAATGGTCCTCTCTGTTCAAGATGAAGGAGAAACTCTCAAAATTTTTGTTAATCCAGTCGAAGAAGGCCTTAAAACATGGATATTGAAGATCAAGTCAAAGTCATTGTGGCAGCGCTTAAAACTTCGAATATTGCCCCTCTCTGGGAACAACGAGTAAAAGCATTTCATGGAGCGAATAAGCTCCGAGACTCTGTTGTTAAATCTTATTTCAACATCTTACTTGAAAACATAACGCTAATCCATGAAGTCGCGCGGATTCCGTTTGTAACATTTCCCGTTGCCAATATGTCAGTGTTCTCTCAAGAGGTGAACGGTAAGTATCTAATGGGAACGCAGCGACCAGAAATCACAGAGTTTCTAATTAAGAACAAAGAAGGATATCTTCAAGACGCAGAAGTCTTGGATGTTGGCGTAGGATCACGTTTCTCGGCTATTGCCGCTTCTCGCATGATCGACAATTTCTTCACAACAGTTTGGCATCCCTATCAGAAGAAGGATAGGAAATATGCTGTTGAAATGGTCCTGAGTTTTATTTGGAACAACTCAGTTGCATTGGTCGAGACAGACTATTTTGAGAATATCGATTTCAAGAAATATAAAATGATGATGATTACCCGCCACGAAAAAGACTATGAAGATGATTTTGTAGATCTGATCATTAACGCAAAGAAGCAGAATCTAAAGGTAATTTATTTCCCGCAAGACTTCTCCGATAACGCCCAACTCATTATAACCGAGGCAGGATTAAAAGCAAGAAGAACGGGAAATTCTAATAAACTTCTTGACATCATGCAGACAATTCGTTATAAACCATATGAAATATGTGAGTTGTAAATGAACGAGCCTGTTAAAAAACTGAAACCATGGGAAAAGAGGCCACTAGATGAGCCTGCTCCCAAGTTTCGGATTTTCCGCCATATTGTTGCGCGGTGGCAAGATATCGAAAAGACAATCCCAACCAATCCCCTCTATGTTTATAAGCTTCATCAAGCGGTTTATGACCAACGGAAGAAGTCAAAGTTGATTGGCTGGTTTGTAACCCCGGCAAATGTCGTTGTACCTTCTGAGGTCAATGAGCTCAAAGCTCTTGCTGGATTTAACGAACAAATCAACGACATGATGATGGCACTGACAATGCCAGTTCTAGACTCTATCAACGGTGAAATTATAATCATGGAGAAGATCGATGACTAAGAAAAAAGCAGTTACCAAGAAGTCTGTGAAGAAGGCAGTCAAGAAGGCGGGGCGGGCACGTGGAATTGTTCTCATTCGCAAATCGAAGGCCGCTACAGTTCCGGCGCCTAAGTTCAAAACTGGTGAAGCGGTAATTTATACCGTCAAAGAATCTCGTGGCGAAGTCGCCAGCCGTGTTCGTGGATGGCCGAAGTGGGAAGCAGAAGCAAATCAATGGCGGTATGATCTCCTCTGGCAACACGACGGAGATGCCATCCGTTACAACGTTCCTGAACTCGCACTGGCTAAGACCGCCGCCTAACCGGAGAAGACAATGGCCGATAATGTTGGAATACCAGACCCAGTCCTTTACGTTTGCGTAAGGCCGCTGAAGTCTATGAACAATGGTAAAGCACAGGCGCACTCCGGCCATGCATCCTGTGCTTTTCTCTTTAAGGCAATGACAGAACACAAGTCACACAATTCTCCTGGCAAATGGATTTCTTCCACCTCACAAGGTTTTGGGACGCAGGTAAATCTCAAGGCGCCATCAGATGAAGCATGGCTGGAATTTGTTAAGGAACAAGAAGAGAAAGAATCAGCCAGATATATGTTCGATGTTATCATCGATCCAACCTATCCTTATATCGTTTCTGATGAAATGAAGGATCTCATCGATCCTGATAAACATTCACTGCCGCCTAGGTTCAATCCAAAGAAGAACGAATGGATGTGTTTCAGGCCTGCTCCTACGGCATTCTACATTTTTGACAACTGCATGGATACGACAGTGAAGGATCTCTTGAAAAAGAATAATTTTATCCTCCATCCATGAAAAAATAAAATGAGTTGTTGAATAAATTCCGTGGTTTTGTTATAAATAATGACACGGAATTTTAATTGCTTCTATAGTTTAACGGTAAAACCCCGGGCTTATACTCCGGACCGAAAGGGTTTCTCTAGATTGGAGAGCGTTCTGAGTTCGAATCTCAGTGGAAGCACCAAGAATATCCTGGGTTAGTTTAGCGGCCAGAACGATGGACTTTCACTCCATTAGCAGGGGTTCGATTCCCCTACTCAGGACCAAAGATGCATAGGTTTAGATCCGATGATTTTCATTCCTATTTGATAGGTGTTTAAATGAGATCGGAAGAGATGTTAGGCGGGAGCGGGGCCGTAACTTCAGAAAGTTTAAGCGGGTGTGGCGAAATTGGCAGACGCACTAGATTTAGGTTCTAACGAGCTTGCTCGTGGGGGTTCAAGTCCCTCCGCCCGTACCAATAATAAATGCGATCGTGTATTGTAACGGTAGCCAAAATACGCTCAAAACGTATTGTCCGAAAGGGCGTGGGGGTTCAAGTCCCTCCGGTCGCACCATTTATTCATGAGCTCTTATGAAATCTTTCACCATTTTAAAAGCCGGACGTATTTTTATGCTTTCCGGCGTTTCTTCTGATACTGCTACAATAAAGAATGAAATAGAGGCTGGAAGACATATGAAAGATATTAACAGCAGACCACGCAAAGTTCCCATCCACACCAGTCTGACTGAAATAATGGACAGCAGAGAGGCCGCGATGTATAGATTATATAATTGGGAAATTGTGCACGAAGACCTTCCAACATAAAGGTGGATCTGTCATCATGAATATGAATGAAAAAGGTTTCAGTATGACAAAGGCGCATATCGAATTAGTCGGCAAGAGCGAACTCATGTATGGAAGAGGCACGTTCAATTGGATCTAGAAATAAAATTTAAAGACGTTCAAGTATTACTTCCTGTCTTTCTTTCACTTTCTACCTTGATGTCTTCAAACGAATGTGATAAAACACCATTGACTTATACTTCGTGGATTAGGGTTCCTGTTAATGGTAGAAAACGAACTGACCAGGATAATGTAAGGAAGTGAGCTTGCTTTCCAGATCAGATTCAGAGCTAGATATAATCAGGCAGCATTTGAAAAAATGTATGAGGAAGTAGATGCAAAGATTGATCGTGACGTGAGATATAGCTTTATAGCTTTAGTATTTGCAATTGTCGTTGGGATAGCTTGGATAGTGTCTAATGGATGAAGAAGGCGAAGAATTTTCAAATGCATTATCTCAAATAATGTTTATGAGCGAAACTCATTACCCGCGTACGTTCTTCGGTCTGCAGGCTGACGAAGAGAAGAATAAGGCAGATTATTTAAAGCTCAGAGAAACCATCATTAGGCTAGAAAAAAAGCTAGAGGAATATCGTCGAAGGAATGCTTTGAAAATGAAGATTGAGAAAATCTTCTTTAACACGATGAAAGTCTCTACAATTGTTTTTGCTTCGATTTTTGTCAGTATATTATCTATGATGATAATGAAAGCCTTAATTACACGGGTGTTGACCTGAACAAAAGTTCCAAATTGATGGATTTCCCCGAAGAAACCTGGACCGAAAGGTTTACGTCCAATCTACAAAAAAGTGACGGCGTTGACATTCTCATGCGCGATCTTTTCAAAATAGCAACACTAGCAGCAATGTTTATGGCTTTCATCTGCAGCAGGTGGCCAGGATGAGACCCCTATTTGAAACCGATCTATATTATATTATGGCCATGACCGAAGAAGCATACGAAGATATCATGGGGTATTATCACAGTTACAATAAAGTCTTGGCTCAACAAGAAGAGCGAAGCAAAAAGCATAGACGTGATATATGGCGCACCGGCATAATTTTCATCAGTTTAATAGCTGGCACAATTCTTTTTGAGTTTTTATCTCTTTAACTATAGAATTACCTTGACAACAGATTTCAAGATCAGTATAATTAGATCTTGGAAGGGCGCGAGTCGATAAGATGAGCGACGAAGAGCGAAGCGATTCGTGAGTATGTAAGTCGATTAACAGACGATTAAGTTAAAGAACTTGAAATGATACAAGATATAAAAACGTACAGGCCGAACGAAGAGAGGACTGTACTCGAACGAAGAGAGAGACTGTAGTGGGGAATTAATACACAGGCCGAACGAAGAGAGGACTGTAGTGGATAAATTTTTTTATGATTTTATAATGGGCTCACCCGAAGCCGCCCGTTTCTTCCCTAATCATTGCTATCTCTCTAACACAGGCAAACGCTATTACGCTAGACAAACCGCGATGCAATATTATATCGGGGAAAATATACTTATCTGCCAGGAAATACTAGGGGATGCACCTATGCTGCCATGCACCGATGTGGTTGTTTCAATGGCAAAAAGATTGTTCAGCACAATCAATGGTTACGAATTCGTCCAAATAAGTGCTGGACGATTCACCACTGCCGTCCCAAATGAATATCTGGGAAGATGCATACATCGTGAAGTCATCTTCTCTGAAGAATTGCTAAGATGACAATCAGCACATATGAATTAATGTCGCTGGGTGAGTATGACGTATTGTTTCCCGGCTGCTGGTATAAGTCAGATCTGTTTGAATTCTATATTCATCCTTTGTGGGAACAGCAATTTATACATTCAAATCATATCCTCATTGCTTCCTTGAAGAATTTTCATATGTATGATTTCTACTTTGATAAAATTTCTGGACATCAACATCAGCAAGAAAAATTAAGGCGCTTTCCCTTATTCTATCCTGTTCCACATGGCGAGAATCCAATTGTCATCAAACACAAGCATATGGTGGGAATGTGAAATACTTAGATGAAGTCATGCAGATGCCAGAGAGCATGGCGTTCTTCCCGGGAAGCTATTATATATCTTTTCAAAAAGGTATAGTCTACACCAGACCTCTCAGTTGTCAAGAATATATCAAAAAAGGTATATTGATTTGTGCCAAGAAACCTTATGGTGGAGACTGGTTCGCGAGTGAAGACTGCCATTATTGCCTCTATTCAGGAGACCATTTGCGGGTTAAATATAATGCCTTCGATAGAATAGTGTCTTCGTGGGTCGATCTATACGCAAACAATGACAGATTAATTGGTGCTTCAATTTCAGGATTGATGTTAAGCGATGCGGTTCACGTCATCGCACAACACACGAAGCTTCCAGAAGATTGGAGGATGCAATTATAGTAGATAAACCAGCAGCTCTTTTTTATAAGGATTTGAAATGACGTTTCTTTCGGATATTATGGGAGGGCCTGAGGGGAGTGGGTTCTTCCCTGGAACTTATTATTATGACCAAGCGGGATGCGTCCACAAAGTATTGGGAATCCATAAGCAGAGATTTCTGAAGAGGCATAAAGTTTTAATTTCTCATCCCATAGCATTCAGAAAAATGGAAATGCATGTCATCTCGGTTGATACGTTTTGGAGTTGCTTTAATGGAGTCGCCGTCGATCCAGTCGCAATCACAGAAACAACGACAGAATTTTCTTTAGGTCATTCAAGAATTCACTTGAATAGGATCTACGTTCCTGTTAAATATCCATGTTGACACCTTATGAAATCATGCCGATGCCTAACGGCAGAAATTTTTCCAAGGAAAGATGTATGTCTATCATAGAAGGCGTCTGGGAAGTCAGATGGATCCTGAGAAATACCTTCTTGTCACAGTAAGAACATATTGAAAGAAAGAAGAAACTGTAATATAATAGAGTTTCAAATCAATCAACAATAAGAAGATTAATGTCAGCGACGTTGGAGCAGATCATGAGCCTGCCAGAAGAAACTAGATTTTTTCCAGGGCAATATTACAAATCAAACAAAGGTAAAGCCTACAGACTTAATTCTTTTTATCCTCCTCATCCCCCTGAAAGCATAGCTGCTAATGTAGCACATGGCCAAAGCATGACAATCAGTGGCGCTGGCCGTAAATGCTATTGGAATATGGTAAATGGAAAAGAAATGAAACGAAAATTCAACTCAACAGGTGCGCGAACTTTCTTCTATAGTTATATTGAAAGAGGTTATGTTGGCAATGGTGTTGAAATTTTAGGAGAGGCAGCTCATCCCAATGACGTCTGGAGAGAAGATCAGAAAAAAATCGTTAGACTTGAGTACCCTCACTAGCGCTAATCTTGCAGATATAATGGCATGTCGCTCGAGCACGTTCATTTTTCCAGGGATGACATATTTTTCTTCAAGAGGCAACGAATATTACACCCTATTAATGAAAGAACAAATCTACTATAAGAGTAGAAATATATTTATTGCCGAGGGGGCCCATCTTTATGGTCAGTGCTTTTTCGATTCTATTACAGGGAACCGTATGCAGCAGACTCTGATTCCAAATATTTGTTTTAAAGTCATGGTTTTTGGAGAGGCCGGAAGAGAGCACATAGGAGAGGGGTATTAAACATTGAGTAATCTATATTCGTTGATGGGTTGCCCCGAGTATCTTAGATTCATCCCTGGCCTCTGTTATGTCTCAGAAAGAGGATATGAGTATTATGTATATCAAATCGAGAAGCAATACCATTTGCCTCTCTTCGTACTAAAAACTAGAGTAGCAACCGGTATTGATAACGTCTTTTGGGATTCTATTACAGGGAAAAGGCTAGTCACAAACAAAGCAGCGACCTACTTTTCAGGCATGAAAATAGTCGACAAAGATTTTGATTGCTTAAAAGAGATTAGTAAAAATCAAGTTGATATTTTCGCCGATTAGTGTATATTTTAACTTTCAGGAGTATTGTTAAATGTTCAGTCGCTATTTTTATGGTGGATCAGAGGCCTTTCAAGAAATGATCCTGGTCCTTTTTTTCTGTTTTATCGGCTTCTTTGTTTATGGTTATGGCCAGCATGTGTTCTTTGAATATACGCCATCGTGGCAGGAATACATTGCAGTCGTAACTGGATTTGCTTGCGTATGGTTGACTAGAACTGAAAACGTCTGGTGTTGGCCGCTTGGAATTATTTCAACCATTTTGCTAGGCTTTTACTTCCTCAAGATCAGTTTGTTCGGACAAGCAGGGCTTCAGTTGATCTATTTCACGCCAATTCAATTTTGGGGCTGGCATGTTTGGGTCAATGGCGGGGAAGCAAGAACGAACATTAAAATTTCAACATTGGGTGCCAAAGAATGGGTTGGGCTGTTCATTGCATATGTTATAGGCTTCTTAATTCTAAGAGGCGTTATTGAAAGCCAGTTTGCCTCGCCGCAAATGGTAGCGTGGGATGTGTCAGTCGTTGTGGCTTCAGTTATAGCGCAGATTCTACTGTCTTACAAAAAGATCGAGTCGTGGTACTGGTGGTTTTTGCCGGTGAACGTCTCAGCAATAGGTCTTTATTATGTCGTAGATTCTCCCATGACAGTGATATTGTATGTCGCATATCTGCTCAATTGTGGTTATGCAATATACGAATGGAGAAAAGAATTTGCTAAACAGCAACAAAACTAGCGGTCTACTAATCGGTAAATTCATGCCTCTTCACAAAGGGCATGAAAATCTGATTTCTTTTGCGGCTTCGATGTGTTCAGAATTGAGATTGATAGTCTGCACACAGCCAGGCGAACCTTGGGCAGATTTAAGGCAAGATTGGGTTTCATATTATTGTAAATCGCTCAACACCAGATGCAATATCTATGTAGCCCGCATCCATAAGAAGATGCCGCAGTTGCCAGAAGAATCGAAACAATTTTGGGAGTCGTGGCTTCATGAACTTAGATACTGGTCTGATGTTGACTATGTTTTCGCTGGTGAAGGATATGGCAAAGAATTAGCAGCTCAATTGAATGCTAAATTTTTGCCGATGAATGGCAACCGTGATGTTATCTATAACGTCTCAGCAACAGTGATTAGAGAAGATAGAGCAATCTATAGCTATCATCATGTTTCAAAATATGCTTTGAAGGATTTGTGTTACAGGATTGCAATCGTTGGACCAGAAAGTTCAGGGAAGACAACCTTAGCACAAGAGCTTTGTCAAGCATTTGAAAAACGATATAAATTGCCGGTAATTCAATATGGAGAATATGCTCGGACATACCTTGAATATCATGGACCTGAAGTGAAATCTGATATGATGATTGATATACTCAATGGCAATAGAGCAGGATATGAGAACTCAAGAAACAATCCCGGCGTGATAAACATCTTCGACACAGATAGTTTAACGACTAAGATATGGTTTGAATTCTTTGATGGCAAGAGCACATCACTTGCGGATGACTTTATAAATAAAGAAAAGTATGACTTGACACTTATGGTCAGAGACAACATACCATTTCAGCCAGATCCTATGCGATACGGCGGTGATAAGAGGCAGTTGTCTTTTGAACACTTTGCTTCGATCTATCAAAAATATAATAGAAAATTTACCGTGGTCGATCAGGAGGGTTCTTTGCATAATCGCACAACGTTTGCAACTGATCTTATTACCAAGAAATATCTAGATAAGGCCTTCTGAGTAAGCTGGTTAATACGATGCCCCGACACGGCATAAGATTGGGTTCGATTCCCGAAGAAGACACCAATAAATGAGAGATAAAGAATGTACGTTTTAGCAATTATTATTCCAATCCTAAGTTCCACCTTTACAGCGTCTTATGATGACTTGAAGACATGTGAAACTGTAAAGGTGAAGCTAGAAAACTTCGCTAAAACACAAGGCAAAGTCGTTATCAAAATCGGCGATTGCACAAAAATATGACAGCAGACATAAGAGTCCAAGTCGGCAATCCAAACGTTCCAAGTGATTTGGAAAATTTTAAGATATCAAGAAGTGACACGTTGACACTCATCGCCGGCCCATGCCAAATGGAATCAAGAGATCATTGCTTTATGATCATCGACAAACTCTTGGAAGTGACACAGCATTATAAGGTTCCATTCGTGTTCAAAGCGTCGTTTGATAAAGCAAACAGAACAAACATCTCAGGCGTTCGTGGTATGGGCTTAGAAAAGTCTATGGAAGTATTTCATGAAATAAAACAGAACTATAAGATCCCGACCACAACCGACATCCATGAAGTTTATCATGTTGATGTGGTTAAGCCGGTAATTGACATCATCCAGATTCCTGCGTTTCTTTCTAGACAGACAGATCTTTTGATTGAAGCTGCTAAGTCAGGAAGAGTTGTGAACGTGAAGAAAGGTCAGTTCCTTGCTCCTTGGGATATGAAGAACGTTGTTGAAAAGATAGTTGAGTCTGGAAACAATCGAGTTCTTCTAACTGAAAGAGGAGTGACATTCGGTTATAATTCTTTGGTGGTTGATATGAGATCACTTCAAATTATGGCAGAGATGCAAGTTCCTGTTATATTTGATGCAACACATTCAGTTCAATCTCCAGGCGGGAATGGAACCTCTTCTGGAGGTGAAAGGAAGTTTGTTCAAACATTAGCAAGGGCAGCAGTAGCAACTGGTCATGTTTCGGCGGTGTTTCTTGAGTGTCATCAAGATCCAGACAACGCACCATCAGATGGACCTAATATGCTTCATTTAGATAGCGTAGAAGATCTTCTAGAACAGCTCTTGGCAATTAAAGAAGCAACTTGACATTCATTCATTTTCAAGTTATAAATAATGGTAGACAAAAAGGGTCCTACCAGATGCAAAAGTTTACAGAATTTCTTAAAGAAGAGACAGAAGCCGACAAGATGATCGGCTTGGCCGCTTACATGAGAACGGTTCGTAGCTCAGCAGATACAGGAAGTTATGCAGCCGGAAGGTTGAGCGCCCATGCTCCCGTCCTTGATGAAAGAATTAAAGAACTCGACGACTACTTTTCGAAGAAGGAAATCTTCGCCGTTCAGTTGGGTGCAATCGCAGACACACTCAAAAGTTTCTACGAAGGTATTATGGACGGCATCATCAGCTCGGCGACATTCATCGATTGGATGCACACAGTTGAAGATCGCACAGCGCCAATTGACTTCGTCAATGAACTCTATTATGGAAACAGAACTTTAACCGGCGCAGCAGGTCAGCTGAAGCGAGTTGAAAAATGCCTTCAAAAGTTTCCACGTGAAGAGATACTTTTGAAGATCAAAGAATGCGCCGCGGTTGGTGTAATCATTAAAGAAAAGATCGACCGGATGAAGCCATTCGTAAAGAAGGGCAGAGTTCCAAATCAAAACGCCATACCTAAGTTCTTACCAACGTTCTCCCGCGATGCACATAAGCAGTGCGTTGTTATGTTCACGGCACAGATTGAAAAGATCAGAGCCGAACATACCAAAGCAATTTATGATTTGTATGTAAGGCAAGCAGAGCCATTGATGAAGACTTGGATCGGGGTTGACCCCGAAGAAATGAGAAAGCATTGGAAGCAGATCCAACCATTTCAAGATGTTTGGAATAACATTCGTAACAACGAAGGCTCTAGATCGTATTACGAACCGATTGAATTCCATACTGATTGGCGCTCGAGATTGATGGCCAAAGTAAAGCGTGATGTTCAGATCGTTTACGATCGTTACATTCTTAAGAACGCAGGCAAACTTGCCGCGATCATCGACAACAAAAAAGAGTCGCCAACAGTAGACGATAGAGTTTGGCGTAACGGCATCGTAATTGAAAGTTCAATGAAGATTTCATTTTCGGATGGATCTCATTTTACAATGAATAATAGCATTGAGTGGGCAGTTTCAACTAGAGGTACAGAGTTTGTTCGCTTGCCAACCAGGTTCTCAGAAGTTATTATGGCGGACGGCAATAGAATGTCGCAACCGTCAGAAGAAAAAATGAATAAAGAATTTAAATAAGAAAGTGATTTATGCAAAAAGTGAGAAGTCAGGTCTGTTATTTTGTCAGTCCTGCAAAAGAAGCCATCTACATAAATGGCATCCTAAAGGTTGAATCCTTTAGCATCCGTCAATGGCGGAACGTTTTCAAATATTTTGACATCGAAGCGATTGAGGTAGATACTTATGAGCGTGTCAGAAATTATCCACTGGCACTCTCCGATATTTACGATTCAAAAACTCGGGTTGTAAGAGTTAAAGACGAACAGAAATCAGTTACCTCTGGTGGGTATGTTGGAGCGCCGTGGCTTTAAATGATCAATACAGAATTTTAGGCGTTTCAGACAGATGCACTCTTGCTGAATTAAAAAGAGCTTTCCGTGCTAGAGCCAAAACACTTCATCCTGACGTGAACAAATCACCAGACGCTGAAGCAAGATTTATTGAAATCCAAAAAGCATATGATGCTGTCTTCCCAATTGTAGAAAAAAGAGTTCCTCCTAAACCCGCTGTTGAAAATCCTGGGCTTACCGAATATAGCCGATATCTTATGAAGCAAGACATGTTCTTCGCAGATGGATTTAAAGTTTTTCAACCCACTTTGACCAAGAAAGATTTTGAAGAGGGGGCCTTTGTTAAATGCTTTATCTCAGCTGGATTGATTGCAGACAAGGAAGTAACAGCAAAGCTCGTTGTAAAACCTGGATCTACCGCACCTGTTAAATTCCAGTTCGGCAAGGTTATAATTGTGTTTGATTCTGTTGAGCGGAAGAGCGGTGGATACAATGAGTTTTGAAAAATTGATGACGCTTCGAAAAGTTCAAATACAGATTACTTTAATGGTTTTGATGAGGGGATCCAGAATAACTATTGAATTTTGGTTTGGAAGATACAAGGACACGACATGGATTACATGACCAAGAAAGATGTCGAAGATTATGAAAACCGCTTGCGTGGTGTTATGAATGTATCTATAGGTATTATGCCTGACGATCATCTCTCCCAGCGGCTCTTAATGTCTTGTAATATTTGGTTTGAAAGACAATTGTTTGGGAATAAAATCAAGTCGATTTGGGTAAAATATTACGACAAAGATAAATCTGTCACTCTTGGCACGACATTCAAGATGGCAGATAATTTCGCATTGATAAAATGGCTAGATGTCAGATCGCCAAGATTTGTAATTATCCCAATGGCACCAGAAGAATTTCCTCATGTTATGATGCAATTTCCAGAAGCCCATGCACAAGGGTATTTGGCTTGGTATGGAGGAGCCTGCAACGCATGGATATATTAACAGAAAAAGTTTGCCGCCTTCTTTGTGAAAAGGCTTTCGATTCAATTCCACAGACAGGAGCTTGCCCAACCTGTAAGCTGGGCCCTTATGCTCAACCCTGCACGATGTGGGTTGATTTCGAGAGCGAAGCGGTGGCTGTCATCCAGCTCATAAAGAAAGAACTTTAATGGGGTGGGTAATCCTCTATACCGTGATCGTAGCTAATTGGTTTTTTCTATGGCCAGTTGTAGAGGTTAAGATCAAACATGATGCAGTAAGGCTTGTCGTCGATTTAGGCGGATGTATACTATTCGGCTTCTGGATCCTTATTTTGGCTGCAATATTTTTTGGGTAACTGAAAGAATTCTTGACTTCTTAATGGGATTCTTGTATAAATAAACAATAGCAAACAGCTTTAAAATTTAAAGCACTCCACACTTGGAAGTGGAATAAAAGTTTTCTTGATTTAATGGGCTCGCATGTGCCAAGGGGGCGAGTTGCACTTGCACTGCGACTGAGAGGGGTTCGATTCCGCTCGGGTCCACCAAATCACTACACCTTCTACAGGGGTATCTTCTAACGGTAAGATTACTGCCTCCAAAACAGTCAATGTGGGTTCAATTCCTACTGCCCCTGCCAAATACTTAACTACACCGCGGAAGATTGGCAGAGAGGCCGAATGCGGAAGTTTGCTAAACTTCAGACCGTCGTAAAGGCGGTTCACAGGTTCGAATCCTGTATCTTCCGCCATTAAATTCTTAAAAAATCTGACTATTTTCATTATGAGGATCCCCATGACTGCGAGAAACTTCGGCGTCGAAATCGAAGCATACAATCAATTCGGATTCGGCCCTGATAGGGTATCAAAGATTCTAAAGAAGAATAAATTCGATCGTTGGAACGTAGAAGATGATGCCTCTCTCGAAGATGCTGAAGGTGGTTTTGAAATACAAACTCCCATCTTGAAATACAATAAGAATTCTATTGAGGCGCTCAGAAAAGTTTGTAGAGTGTTGAAGCAATATTCAGCATATGTAAATAGTTCATGCGGCCTCCATGTTCACATCGCGTCTGATAAACTTTCCGATAAAGACAAATACAACATCGTGAAAAGATACGCAAGATTTGAGAAAACCTTGGATCTGTTCATGACCGAGAATCGTCGCACTGATGATAATAGCTGCGCCGGATCTGTGATGGATATCATCGGCGATGCGAAAGAAAGTTTCTATTATGGTGATGAAGAAGAGTATTGGGATTCTGCAACGTCCTCTTTTAAAAGACAAAAAATTAAAGACAAAGAAGAACTTTTACATAAATCAGTTGTTGCTGGTATTGAAAACGATAAATACTTGAAAGTGCATGGTTCTAGCCATGGAACTTTGGAATTTAGACATCATCATGGAACAGTTGATGAAGATGAAATCGCGATGTGGGTGACCTTCTTACATGCTTTCATTAATGCTTCTATCGTGAAATATAAAGGAAGAGATTCGCTTTGGCGTGGCATTCCTAAAGACGTGAAGAAATATTATCTTAAGAAGAAGAAGTTTTATGACGAAATCTACCCACAACCTACAGCCAGAAGAACTAAGAGACATCCAAACAGAGATCGATGATGGTGACTGCCAGCGGGTTATCTTTGGGCTGATGCCCAAGGAATACTTCCACTCGGATCAGATAGACGATGAAACCAAGCAGAAATGTCTTGATTATTCGTTAGCAATGGGATATGTTAATATTGACTTTTCCGGGGAATATGAAGTTACCACAAAAGGCAAAACATTCCTATTGAATTCCATCAAGGACGTAAAATGGTAAAAGTAAGACCAGATAGCATTCATCTTCTTGCAACTGAAGAACACGTGCGGAAGATATTGAAAAATTTCAATCAAGGCAAACTAGACGAAAAAATTGTTCGTTCAGTTGCATTGAAATTCATGAAGGCTATCCCTCCATTTAAGAAAGTCACAGTTAGCATTTGACTTCTTCCAGAAATACTTTATATTCAGAATATAGAGGAGAACATTTATGTTCACAGTGATAGCAGCCTTAGAAGCGACCACCAAACGGAACGAGAAGAAAGCAATTCTTCTTAACAACCAATCAGATCTCTTGAAGAAGATCATAAATTATGCGTTGGATCCATACAGGGTTTTCTATTTGAGGAAGTTCGACACATATACGAAACCAGAAGGTTTTATCCCCTCTCTCAAATTTGATTCACCAGAATTGTGGAAGCTGCTCGATGATTTGAGCGCTCGCAAGGTAACTGGTCATGCTGGCCTCGAAGCTCACAAAAATGTGGCTTCCAAACTTTCCAACGAAGAAGAAGAATTACTCCGCCGTGTGATCTTGAAGGATTTGCGGTGTGGAGTTTCAACATCGACAGCAAACGATGTCTTCCCAGATTGTGTGCCTGAATTCAACGTTATGCTCGCTGAAAAGTATGACAAAGACACCGCAATGTTCCCTGCGTACGCAGAGCCCAAAATTGATGGCATTCGCACCCGGGCAACACTTCATGGATCAACAGTAGACAGCATTGTCTACCAATCACGCAGCGGTAAAGAGTTTGAAACTCTCGACCACCTCTCAGCAGAATTGCTTGAATGCTTTCCGCCAGGGGCAATTATCGAAGGTGAAACAAAGACATTGACCGGAAGTTTTCAGACTTCAATCGGCGCCGTGTCTGCCAAGAAAAACAAAAAGACCGACGTGACAATTGGTTTTGTAATGTTCGACATCTTCACAGTCGATGAAGAAAAACGCCAAGATGTCTTAATGACATATGACGCCCGCCAAATTCAATTGGCTTCTTATTTGTCGGCATATAAAGCAAAGAATCCAGGCACTCTTTTAACAATCTTAGAACGTAAGGTTGTAAAAAATCACGAAGATGTAATGAATGCCTATGGTGAGTTTCTTGAAGCCGGCCATGAAGGTGCAATGGTTAAAATTATTGATGGCCGCTACGAATTTAAACGCTCAACAAACTGGTTGAAAGTGAAACCAGTCGAAACAGTGGATTTGGAAATTATCGGATTTGAAGAAGGTAATGGCCGGAATGAAGGTCGGCTTGGATATGTTCACGTGAACTTTGAAGGCCGCGCGTGTCGTGTTGGTACCGGATTTAAAGACGAAATGCGTGAAGAGATTTGGAACAACAAATCCAAGTATATGGGGGCCATCGCGGAAATCAAATATACAGAGAAGACGGACGATGGCAGTATGCGTCATAACCGCTTCATAAAGATGCGCACATTCAAGGGAGAAAAATTTTAAGTGAGCTATGTTATAGGAATTGCAGTAGTTCTGTTCGCTGCTTATGTCATCCATTGTATAATTAAGAATGTAAAAGATTACGGCAAAGGATCGAAAGGAATGAAGCATTAAATGGAACTGCGTACGAAAGACCAGAGAGTTATCAGGCTGAATCAAGAACAAGATTTCAGAGTCAAGAACATAGCTGTATCAATATTGATGCTGAATCTAATCGCTGGTATTTCGTTGATAAAATGGTTTGTCTTCTCCGACGGACTTCTTAATATGCAGCTCGTTTACTTCCTCGGTTTCTACATGGCATATCATAATCTAGGTACACTTTTGACACATGAAGTCGATAAAATCATTGATAATATGAAATGAATCTGTTATAGTTTAGTCAATGGAATTTAAAAAACAGCATATCATTGGCGGCAATTGTTCGCTAGAAGAAGCTAAGGCAATGAAACGACGAGAGCTCGGCACTGTCGGTGGAACGTCTTGGCGTAAGGTCAAAAAAGTTCTCGTAGAATTGACCGATAAAATTTCATACAGTTTTCCAGCAGACGGCAAATTCAATGTTTTAGATCTAGGCTGCGGCCGTGGACTTTCTGCATTTGCCCTCAAGCAAAAATTTAATTGTGAATTTACAGGCGTCGACATCTACGCCGACGGAATCGCAGAGGGGACGAAGAAACTTTACAAGGATATCTATATTGATAACCTTCTAGCCTTCGTGGACTCTGCTCACCTACAAAACTATGATGTTATTCTTTTGATCGACGTACTCGAGCATATTCCACAAGATATAGCGCTCGAGTTTCTTCAAAAGATTTTCAACAAAAGCAAGGGATGGTTCATTATCTCAACTCCAAATTGGAGGATGCCACAACATGGCAAGAAGAACAATCCTTTAGAAAAGCACGTGTCCTGGTGGGATATGAATCAGCTTTACGAAATCGCCCCCGACATTTCTTATGTCGGCGATCGGGGTGAAGGCATTTATGCTTTCAATTGTTACAGAGATCTTAAAGATTGGAAACCCCAATTCTGTAGCCACAAACAAAAAGATGTCATCGAGTTTTTGGTGAAGCATGGCATCAAGCCCAACACATTTCGTTATGATCTAACCGCTGGTAGCTCGCAGCCTAAAATTTAGGAGAGCCAGAAATGGATCTAACCACAATTATAATCCTGGTTGTTGCTATCGGCGCTTGCGTCGTGGGAGCAGTCGTTATCCTAAGATATCTAGGATTCGCGCAATCTTTTTAAAGCTCTCATATAAACATAAAACGGAGACACTATGTTCGGACAAAATGAAATAGTCGGTAAAGGCTATTTTAAAGACGCAAAAGACGAAAATCTTCTTGTCACTTCAATGTTTATGACTCTACAGGGCGAAGGCCCTTACAGAGGTCAACCAGCATTCTTTATTAGATTAGCGAAATGCAACTTAGCTTGCAGCTTCTGCGACACCTATTTTGATTCTGGCGATTGGATGACATTCAACGAGATCGAAGCCAAAATTGAAGACACAATCGATAAGTTCTATCACTCACGGAATAAAGACCGCCCTGAGTGGACTAATCACTTTGATTGGATGGAAACCCACAAAGAAGAGAAAAGATACGACAAGAAGAAAATGGTACTGGTCATTACAGGAGGCGAACCTTCGCTTCAAAAGAACCTAGCGCCATTCTTAGACAAGATGAAAAACGTTTTCCAAAACACTCAAATTGAGTCAAACGGAATTCTAACTCTTGACCTTCCAAAAGAAACCACAGTTGTGGTATCGCCAAAATGTTCTGAGAAGAACGGTCAAGCGGTAAAATACTTGACCCCTTCATTTAATATGTTGGAGCAGGCAGCTTGCTTGAAGTTTGTTATGGAAGCAACTCCAGGAAGCCCTTATTCAGATATACCTGATTGGGCACATTCATGGGCAAAAAGAACTGGAAAACAAGTTTACATTTCGCCAATGAACATATATAATAAGGCACCTGAAAAGGCAAAAACAGACAGACTTTCTAATAAGACAACGATGGACGATAGATCAACTATCGAAGAAGTAATTTCCTTCTGGACTCCTGGGTTGTTGAACATGAAGGCAAATCAAGACAATCACGAATATGTCGGCAACTTCTGTGTTCAGCACGGATACATTATGAACTTGCAGATTCACTTATTCGCAAGTCTAGCGTAAGGAAACAAATGTCAGCATCTAACTTTCAAAGCACAAAGATATTTAGTGGGTATCCTTGCTCTCACAGACAATGGCGCCATCCAGGACACTGTGCTTGGGTTCATGGTTATAGCAGATCATTTCATTACGTTTTTGAATGCCAAGAACTTGATGAATGTGGTTTCGTTGTGGATTATGGCGGGCTTAAAGATTTAAAAGCATATCTCGATGATACATTCGATCATACACTCTTGCTAAATAAAGATGATCCGTTATTGGAGAATTTTAAACAGCTTGAAGTTCTTGGAGCTTGTAAGATTCGGGTCTTACCCCATGGCGTAGGCATGGAAGGAACAGCAAGACACTTGTGTGAATACACCGACAAATTGCTGAGAGAAAAAACAGATGGACGATGCTGGGTACTTTCAGTTGAGTCTAGAGAGAATGATAAGAACTCTTCCATATATTTGAATCCAGTGAAAGGGTATAGAACCCCTGATTGGTATAAAATGTATGGAAATCAATGAAGTCGAAGATAAACTAAAAGAGATCGTCAACGAGATAAGATCAGTTTGGGAATTCGTAGTAACGATGGACCATTGGTTTTATCGGGGGATGTCGGTAACAAAAAGAGCAGAAATGTTCAAAAGCTTACTTGATCATCTCCTAACTGACATGAAAAAAAGTGGTGGTTATTTCAGCTATTACACTTTCAGTTATATCACAACCGGCACAGGTGGCTTGGTTTTGAAATTGACTTTAAGATGGAATACTGAGCCTAGCCAAACCACAACAGATCTAGAATTGAGAACAACCGAGGTTGATCCAGTAGCAACGCTAATGGGAATGTCGGAACAACTAACAAACGAATATTTAAAGGTATAAATGGACTATAACGAAAAAAGCGACAATGAACTTGGCCTCAAAGTGCAAAAGCATTTGATCGATTTGAAACTAGAATCTCCCATCAAGGAATACTATTCTTTCAACACAAAACAAGAAAAACTAGAAAAGTTGACAGAGGTCTACACAGAAGCAGTAAAAATTCTGGGCATTGATCTCGACAACGATTCAACAAACGAAACACCAAGAAGAATCGCGAAGATGTATTTGAAGGAGGTTATGTATGGACTCGACTATAACAACTTCCCAAGAGTCATGACGTTTGAAAATAAGTTCGATTCTTCAGGTGTGGTGGTCGAGAAGGACATCAAGGTTAATTCCTTGTGTTCTCATCACTTCGTTCCTACGATCGGGAAAGCAACAGTTGCTTATATTCCGGGAAAGAAAGTTGCAGGGCTTTCTAAACTGAATAGAGTGGTAGACTTCTTCTCAAGAAGGCCACAGGAACAGGAACGACTTGTTCTACAAATTCAGGCTGCTTTGGCTTTTGTTCTAGAGACAGAAGACGTTGCAGTGTTTATTGAAGCGGATCATTATTGCGTAAAATGGCGTGGCGTTCACGATCATTCCAGTATGATTACTTCTAAACTAGGTGGATCATTTTTCAATAACGAATCTCTAAGAAAAGAATTTTACGACATCATCAATAACAAATGAAAAATGTAACCTTAGAATACGTCTTGTCTGGTTCGAGCTATATGCGCATGAACCATGGCCAATTTATTAGCAGCCCAACGTGTATCCAGAAGTTTAAGGATATGCTGGCAATAGTTCAGAAAGCATCCAGCCACGACATTTCGGTGTTGTTCAATGCGTTTGTTGAATCGGACTATGGCGAAAAATATAGACGGACGGGAATTGACAAGAACTTCAAAAGAGTCTACACAGACTCTGGAGGTTTACAGTTGATTACTCGTGGTCTTTCAATTGACCAGAAGACAAAGGATAGTATCTACTCTGTTCAGCAGAAGTATTCTCAGGTGGCAATGTGTTTCGACGAAATTCCAGTTGGTGTTATCGGCAAAACTTCTAAGAGAAACGATTACGAGTTCAGATACTTTGACAGAGATTTACTAAAAGAAAAGTCTAGGCTGACTGGTATCAATATCAACGAACAAATCAATTACTTCAAAAGCAAATCAACTGATGGTACTATCCCCAGCCCGGTGGTCATTGTTCATGGCCAGGATTACGATTCATATCTGACTTGGTCGGATGGAATTCTAAAGGCTATGGATAAAGAAAATTATCAGTACCTAAACTGCGTGGCCATCTCCTCGGCAGCAGGCGGCTCGGGGCCTATCGAAGAAATAAGAAAATACTTTCTACTCAAGCATCTTCCGTTTGAGAAGATTGACCATTTCCATATTTTGGGGGTAGGCTCCGTTCGCAGATTATCACCTCTACTGTTGATGATCAGAAAAGGATTGTTTGACAACATGAATGTCTCTTACGATTCAACCACTCATTCGTCCAGTTCGGTTATGGGCCAGTTCTATAACCGTGCAGGTAAGAAGGCCCAATTGGGCAGATATATGAATGAGAACTACCGTGAGATTTATGAAGAAATTAAAGAGGTATTCGATCTTGATTATTCTCTAGAAGAGTTCTTCAAATCTCTTACAACTTCAATCACTGGCTATTCAGCAGATCACGGAACCGGGGAGCATGTCGTGACCTCTTCACAGTTGATTGGATTAACCTCAATATATAATTTTGTGAAAGAAATAGATTACTTCTTGAATAATCATGATGATTTGTTGAATTTGTTCAATAAAGATGTTACTCTATATAATTACTTATATGAAAGCGTAAATAATCTCGACGATTATTTTGCATGGGAACGGGAAGCCTCAAAGCACCTCAAGTCCCTGACGATTTCAGATGGTAAAAAAGAGACCGTTGACGATCTCTTTGTATAAAAGTTAAAGAAATAGCCTTCCAAGGTTTTACCGTTTTAGCTTTTTTCTTAAAACAAGAAACTAAGAAAAAAGGAAACACAAATGTCCAAGAAAATAAATGTAGCTATTGTCGGAGTCGGCAATTGCGCGAGCTCACTCGTTCAGGGTGTAGAATATTATTCGAAACGTGATCCAATGAATGTCCCAGGCGTTATGATGCCTGTGATCGGTGGTTATACCACCCACGATATCAATTTCGTTGTTGCTTTCGATGTTGATAAAAGAAAGGTCAATAGACCTCTTAAAGAAGCAATATATGCGAAACCAAATTGCACACTGATTTTTGAACCGAACGTTCAATCAATGGCACCTGTTCTTATGGCCCCTGTGCTTGATGGTGTAGCACCTCATTTCGCCGACGAACCAGAAGACAGAGCGTTTCGTGTTTCAGACGAAGCGCCGGTAAATGTTGTTCAAGCATTGATCGATCACAAAGTCGACATTCTGATCAACTATTGCCCAGTCGGTTCTCAACAAGCCACTGAATTTTATGCAAACGCCTGTCTTGAAGCTGGCATTGCATTCTTAAACTGCATACCGGTATTTATCGCCTCAGATCCAGTTTGGGAACAAAAGTTTATCGACAAAGGATTAGTTCTAATTGGCGACGACATGAGAAGCCAGTTCGGTGCAAGTATTTTGTCAGCGGTTCTACAGCAATTGGCTATTGAAAGAGGCCATGTGATTAACTGCCACATTCAAACGAATGCAGGTGGCAACACTGACTTCTTGAATATGGTTGATAAGAGCAGATTGAAATACAAGAAAATTTCGAAGACGAATGTTATTAGAGCACAAAGCAAGATTCAGAATTATGTAGATAAGCCTGATTCAATTCATGCCGCTCCAAGTGAATACATTGCTTACTTGAACGATAACAAAGTCGCAAACTTCAGACTAGAATTAGAAGGGTTTGGCGGATCTCCAGTTACTTTGGATGCCAGACTTTCAGTTATCGATTCCCCGAACTCTGCCGGCGTTGTAATTGACGCACTGAGATTTCTCAAGGCAGCGCAGGAACTAGGAGTCGTTGGCGCCCTCAGAGGTCCAAGTGCGTGGACCCAAAAGACGCCACCTATTGACATGAAGCCAGCAGACGCTAGATTAGAATGCGTTGCGCTTGCAGAAGGTCGCCTAACAGAGCTCACTAAGAAGCAATTGGGAAAAGTAAGTGGCAAATAATCACGTGCTAAAAGGATATGATTTCGATGGAGTAATTTCCATCGGGATCATCCCCGATCGCCATGGTGTAATTATTACCGGGCGTTCGTATGAGGAAGCTCCAGAAATAAACAATTTCTTGAGAAGCAAAGGGATCTTTAATCCCGTATATTTCAACCCTGCAAAGTTTGATTTCCGTTCCGCTGAAGTTAGTGGAAGATGGAAATCAAACATGATCGATCTTCTAGGTGTTCATGAATTTTTCGAGGACGAGAAAGTTCAAGCAGACATTATAATGGAAGAACGTTATGATATGGTCAAGGGTCGTTACACTCTAAAGATCAATATGGTGAAGCCAGACGGTTCCATTAAAGAATATTGCTAATGGATAGAGAGTTATTCCCTTACATCTATTTCAGTAATTCTAATCCAAGTGCTAAGGAGCTTTCGCTTCTGGTGTTGGAATGTAGATTTGAGGATATGTGGAAATGGCAGAATAAATGGAACGTCTGCGTAACCACATCAAAAAACCTCAATGAGGAAGCAACTTTTAATTGTGCTCCCGACGGGATTCCGTTTATAATAAAGACAGATGTAGTTTTTGCTTTTGATGTCTTACGACATTTCGAGAGAGATAAGAGAATCAGCTTCATCACAAATATTCTAAACTCAGCTGCTAAATACTTGGTTATCGGAGCAGGCACTCATGATTACACACCGAAGAGTTGGCATAGTTTCATAAAAGAATCATTTGAAGATGCCATGGTTTTTGGGGCAGACTACGATATTGAAACAAAAATGTTTAATATAATTTCCGAAGATTACAATGGTTCTCATTACGCAGTTATCAAGAAAGAATAAGATGTTAGATTTTGCAAAGCAAATAGAAGATGCGGTTAAGAACAACACCGTAATAGAAGACTCCACTGGCCATTACTTCTTGAAGAAGCAGTTGCTAGATGTTATGCTGGATTTCCCCGAGAAGCCAAAAGATTTCAAGGTTGATATCGTAAGACCAAAAACTTATGACCAGACATTCCTAGTAAGCGGCGGCGCTGATTCAACAATCATGTGGGAGCTTAACAATAAAGAAGCCGGCACTAAGATTGGCATTTATGTTGATCTCGGGCACGGGTACACCAAGAAAGAAATTGGAGCATTGGAAATGATGGAAATGCCACATATCATTGTTCCTTATAAACTCAAGTTTGACGCTTTCTGGAAACATATCATCCCCACTCGGAACTATGTTCTTCTCTCAATAGCTGAACAATACACTTCGCATGAAGGCGAGATTTGGCTTGGAGCAGTAGAAGGTGAATCGGCGAACGACGCCGGAGATAAGAGTGAATTGTTCTTTAAATTGTTTGAAGAACTCGTTTGGAGAACCAAGCGCAAGAAGGTTACAATCAGAACTCTTAAAGACAAGACCAAGAATGCTTGGTTGAAATGGTATATGGACAACACTCCCGCAGAAAAAGGTGTTGATATCTTAGACACCATAACATGCTTTGATGGAGCATCGGCCAAACCTTGTGGAAAATGTCAAGCGTGTGTTCGTAAATGGATTAGCATGAAGTATTGTGGCGTATCTGACGCAAAGATCCCTTTGATGTTTGAAGTTCATCCATATGATGGGGGTCAAGAATATATCGTGAAATACAAAACACAGATGCAATTGGCTATAGACAAAAATGATTTCACTCATTATAGTAATAACAGATGTATTGAAGATTTGAGTGTCATCACAGACGAAGAAGTAAGACGGATGGTCGGTTGATTAGAACTTACAAAAAGAGGGTAGCTTTTTTAATTAGAAGCACCCATTTTACCGTCTACAGCGGCATCGGTCAGTTTGCTAAGACATTCTGTGAAATGTGTGACGACATGGATATTTTTGTTGATATCATTGTCGACCAAACCCCCAAATCAGCAAGCACACCATTGATTGAGGTTCTTCCAGAGAATCACAAAATCATATCTATTGACGGGCATACATATTCGAAGCACAATGCTTCCTTTATGTTTACAGAATCTATGAACTTAGAACTGGTTATGAACTTCAGAGATGCAATGCTGAAAGCGTTGGAGTCTCATGTTTACGATCATGTTGTCTGCAACATTATGGAAGCCGTTTATGGTGTCTATGATTTGTGTTTGACTAACAGCATGGAAACCATGTTCTACACTCATAATGAAAACAGCATTGCTCTTGAGAAAATAGGCCATGTGTTTTCAGATACTTATATCAATCTTCTCGTATCAATGATGAAATTGCCAGGATTGAATATTGTAACTCAAGACAAGAAGAACGCATCATGGCTCGTCCAAAAGAATATATCGGCGTATGTTCTTCCTTTGTTGGTTACAGAACGGGAGCTTCTTAAAGGGCCACCAGATGGAACAGTTAAAGAGGGATGTCTATTCATCGGTAGATACGAAGATCGTAAGAATCCCGAGTCATTCATCAAGAACGTAAAACAGGCAGGCGTGAAGCCTTTGGTCTTGACCAATGAGAAAGGCAAAGAGTCTTTCATAAAGAGATTCGCAGAAGAAGGAATAACAAACTATTCAATCTTGGCCAATGTGGCAGGTCAAGAAAAAGTTGATTTCATTAACAGCGCGCAGGTTTCTTATCATCCATCGAAATTGGAATCGTTTGGCTATTGCGCCTATGAGACAGCGTTCAGTTGCCCAACTCTACTTCTTGACAAACATATCTGGACTGACATTCATAGCGAATGGGCTTTTCAATGTATCGAAGAATCGCTTGTGTGGCAGCTTATGAGATTTGCATGCGCAGAGCAAGATACTAAAAAAGTAGAACGTCTGAAGAGATTGAACGAACATCATCAAGAATCTCTAAAACTATGGAAGCAATTCTTCTGGGAGAGAGTAGTGAATATTCCCTCCACACCCAATCCATCAAAGCTAGATGCAGTGATGGACGCTAACGATTCGTTTGTCAAACTCAATGACTTCTACTTCAAGCATTTAAAGCGCGGTAACATTTGCATAGAAGATGTGAGATCAGTGCTAAATAAGAAATATCGGTACGCAATGGTTCATACCAAAGAAGATACATATGTTTCAGCAGTCCAAGAAACCTTCGTCCAGGACTATTTAAAGAATTACATGAATACAGAAGTTTCAGATTTATTTGTTTGAAACTAATCAGAATTTGTGTTAAAAATAAACATACTCGAAAGGATGAACTATGAGAATGTGGATGGTCGATCCAACCCTACTTTGTAATCAACATCTTTTGGGAGAGCATGTGGAAACCCATATGTTCTTAGGAACAATCAAAAAGAACGTTTCGTTGAATGGGTATGTAACTAAAGGTCTTGTCCAGACGAAAGATTTGAAGACAAGACACGATGCACTAGCGGCAGAGATGACCTCAAGAAATATGAATCATAGGTCTCCGCTGGAATACGTCGATAAACTAAATCTCGGCAAAGTTGATATTTTGAATTCTTTAAATGATCTAAGTGGAAGATGTGAAAAATGCCGTTCTAGAATAAAGGCATTTAATGAGAATCTGGTACGGGAATCCGTTGGAAGCAGTTAATTCGACGGCAACGACCCCTTCTACTTCTACTTTCACTATCACCAACACAGTTCAAATCGTGAACACAGCGTTTGTCTGGGGTGACCAGCAAAAAAACAAAGACAAGTTTAGGAAATACGAAGGCATGAGTTTAGCTCACGTCATGAGTATGTCTGAAACCGAATGGAAACAATTTAATATTTCGGATTGGAATTGGACGTTATGGCGATACACAGTTGGAACCGAGCTTGAAGATTATAGAAATCAATTTCATTTCACTGGATTAATTCAACCAGTACCAATCGCAACCGGTTATATCCAAACGACTGGAGTATCTGGAATAAGTGTTTCTGGTGGTGGCGGTGGGGGTATATCATGTCCAAATACTTATACCGTAGGTGGTGGTAGTTACTCTTCAGGATCAGTAAGCGCTTCGGCAACAAACATGGGTGGATTATATGTCGGAAATTATTAACAAAAAAGCACAAGTGATTATCACAAACGCAGCAGAAAGCGAAAACTCAATTTTCGTTTTGATATGTGATTCGAAGACTGGCCAGACACTCACGTCTGGCGAAGTGAAAGCAGGAGAAACGGTGAAGGCCAACCTTGAGTCAGGCTCAAAGTTAGCGCTCGTAGTTCCTGAAGAAATTATAAGGGAACAAAAGTGACGATATCGGTACTAATTAAGCACAACCAAACTTCAGGAAATAGAATCAGCATTGTGGAGCACGAACCAAACGGTTTGCCAAGAGCCCAGCATCATCTAGTTCCTGGGCAAGAAATTATCTTGCATATCTACAAAGAAAATCAACTATCAGTTTTCGAACTGTTTGAATAAGAAAGAATCAATGTCAGAATTTACACTAAGAGAAGGCGAGAAGATCGCCCTACAAGCTATCCAAGATAAGATCTTCCAACAGAACAAGTTTATGGGTTGGCACGATAAGCCAAGAGAAGAAGGAACAATGATCGCTCTATGTCATAGCGAACTCTCAGAAGCTCTTGAAGGTGTTCGTAAAGATAAGATGGACGACCATCTAACCCATCGTAAACAGTTTGAAGTTGAACTTGCCGATTGCATGATCAGAATTTTAGACATGGGTGGAAAATATGGTCTTGATTTAGCCAGTGCTATGGCTGAAAAGATTGAATACAACAGAGCCCGTGCCGATCACCAAAAAGAAAATCGTGTTCTTTCAGATGGGAAGAAATTTTAATGGCTAAATTATACGACGCTCATATAATCGTGTTCACGACAAACGAGAATCCAAGCGAGGTCTTAAAGATCTTCTTGAGTCCCCAAGTTGCTAAAGGAAAAGACGAGTCTTGGGTTCCAACTATGGATGATGTTAAAAGAAACATCGAAACAGTTCGTCCAGGGCAGGCGGTTAAGACAGTTGAGCTTTATCGTTCCAAATGGGTTCAAATTGGGATTAAGAAATAATGAGTTGGTCAATTGGTGTTGTGAAGAACGATCTAAAAGTGTCGAAGGAATGCTTTGAGAAACTTAACGCTTGGGCGGAAGATAATGATCAATGCCTTTACCATAACAGCGGTGATGGAACCATTGGGTTCGATCATGATGCAATGGAACATATGAGCGCCCCGCTTTATGATGATGACTTTCTTGGTATTTTGAAAGAATATAAGGTCAACGGCTCAGTATGCTTCAGTTCAGTAGAAGGCGACGACGCAGGTGAAAATTGGGGCTTTCAATTTACAGACGGCGAACTCAAGCAGTTAAAAGGAAGATTGGTTTGGGAATAAGAAACGAAAAAACGTTGACATAACCTACTTGTCGTGTTATACAAAACAATACTGGGCATTGATATGAGCAGTTAAAACCCCAAAAGATGAGAAGAAATTTTTGATATGAATAGAGTATTCGTTTATGGATCTTTGAAGAAAGGATTGTTTCTCCATTGGGCACTGCAACATTGTAAATTTTTAGGAACGTTTGATACAGGTAAATTCCTTGATCTCTTGGCTGTTTCTGAACATGCACCGTTCCCCATCGTAACTCGTGGTGATTTCAGAGTTCGTGGTGAAGTTTACGAAGTTGATAATGAGCTGCTCCATCAGCTAGATATAATTGAAGGCGGTTACGATCGTTGTCATATTATGCTTGATGGTATCGTCGGTAAGGTGAATATTTACATGCTTCCTTACCGTATGAAACCTGAATGTAATTTCCACAAAAATGTAGATCTAGAAGAAAATGACGTCAAAGTTTGGAATCCTCCACACCAGACTCAGGAAGATTTGTTTGCATCGGGGCTCGTTAAGCCTGCAACACAACTCGTCCCAATAGAATAAATCTTAAAAACAGGTAGATAATGAAGTTCGGTCTAGAGTTGGAATTACTTATTCCTTACCACAACTATGCTTTCAAACTCATCGTGAATAAGTTAGAGGCACTTGGTGTTAAAATCAAATGGGAAGGATTTTCCCATAGCACCGCAGCACATTGGAAGTTGGTAACTGATGCTAGCGTAGGAAAAGAAGGATTTGTCGGATATGAATTGGTTAGCCCAATTCTCGAAGATACAAAAGAGACATTCGAAGAGATCGCAAAGATCTGTAATGGCTTGATTGAAATTGGATGTATTGTTGATAAATGTTGTGGCCTTCACGTTCACATTAATGCTTCCACTATAACACTCACAGAAGCCAAAATTATCTACAAAAGATATCAGATGCACGAAGCAAAAATTGACTCGTGGATGCACGCCTCAAGACGTGCTAACGAGGCACAGCATTGTCGTACAATCGTTTCACAAAACATTAACGAATCGGCTAAGACGATTGATTCATTAACTTCGAACAGATATTATAAATTGAACTTGAAATCTTTCGTGGCATATGGTACAGTAGAGTTTAGACATCATGCTGGTACGCTTGATTCTCAAAAAATCATTTATTGGATTATGTTCATTCGGGGCTTTATGAAGTCCTGTCGTGAAACCTATGTTCAGCAGAAGAAATCGTTCGAAGAGAAAGAAAAACTTCTGAAAGTAACAAAGAAGGCTTCATTGGCAAAAGTCGATAGAACATTTACTGACAAGCTATCTCATGAAATTCTAGATGAGTTGGTTCCAACTTTTGAGTCAAAAGTCAAATTCAAACACATGCTGAAATTGATTGAGTATTGGCAGACTCAGAGAGAGAAGATTGTCAACAACGATGCGACCGCAAATATGTCAGTGAGTTTGACTTCAAGACAACTAAGGAAATTGAATTTCAGATCAATAAACGCCAGAAAAGCGTTAGGGATGGCTCACACCACGAACGCCATAAGTACCTTCCAAAACGTTCTTGATAACTTGTCTTGGATCGCATCAAACTCAAGAGAGATTTCGAATCATCCACAGTTGGGTATGGATTATCCATATTACGTGTCATATGATTATGTTATGGAAAAGACAGTTTTGATCGTGCTGCCGCATATTTACGCAGCACTAAAACAGATTTGTGAAAGCCGTCATTCGGTTTTAACACAAAAGAAGCTCGGCCTATGGGGCCCAGCTTTGCTTGGTAATTTTGATAAGGCTCCTATTACCATTGAAAGAAACGACGATCTATTCAGATCGATCGAACCCTACGTCAGGAACTTCTACGTAGAACGAATGGAAGATCTTAGAAATGCAGCTTAAAACCAAATATCGGGTTTTCAGCAGAGAATTAGTTAATGCAAAAGACGATGACGAGCTCATCGCGCAGATTATGAAACTTGCTGGGGAAACAGACCGTGACCAATATATGAGGCGCTTTGAAAAAAGAGCTCAAATGTTGGATGAGAATATTGATGGCTCTTCATTGAGAAACTTCATTAAATCATTGATGGTTTATGGCTACATCGTAAAATTAGAAAGTGAACAGAAGAAATGTGCTTAATTGCTTATATCCCAGCCGGTGCTAGATTTCCAATGAAATATTTGGATAATATCTACGGTAATAACCGTCATGGCTTCGGAATGATGTGGACTGAAAATGGCCAAGTCATTGCGAAGAAGGGTCTCATGAAGAAAGACGAGATTCAAGAAATGATTGCTGCTGGTCCAAAAGATCGAATAGCATATCATTTCAGATTCGCCACACAGGGCGATATCAGTGACAATAATGCGCATCCCTTCATGGTTAATTCCGACCTATGGTTAATGCACAACGGAACTCTGAATATCGATTCCGTTGGAAAAGAAAGTGATTCACTCGCTTTCGCAAATATCTTTGGAGACCTCGACAAAGATGACACAACGGAATATTTCTTGAGCCAAAACTACAAGGAATCAATTGAGAGCCTTATTGGATCCTCGAACAGAATGTTGTTCATGGGATTCAATAAGGAAAATAAAAGAGTAGTCAATCTTATCGGAAGCTGGTATAAATTGCCAGACAACGAAGCATATGTCAGCAATACATATTCCTTGAGAAACCCATGGAGAGGAACGTCTGACTATGGTCAGTTTGATTATTACGATTATTATTCGAAGGTGGATAATAAGTCCGAGCGCGAAGATGAAAATGATGACTACGTGAGGCGCTGGGAAGAATGGGACAAAGCATACAAGCTAGCTATGTAAGGAAACTCCAAGATGGCTTATCCAAAGAAAAGAAGAGGCCGACGTAAGATCGGCAGCGCAAAAAGAAGAGCGCGTAGTAAATCAAAGCACGCAAAGTAAGGAAATAAATGTCAGATACAGACAACGGTTCAGTGTCAGCAGCACCAGCAAGACTCAAGAGTTTTGTTTCAAGGCTCAACTACATTGAAGAAGAAATCGAAAAGAGCGCGGCAGACGTTAAGGAAATCTATAACGAAGCCAAGTCCGAAGGGTTTGATACAAAGGCTCTAAGGAAAGTCGTGAGACTTCTTAAACAGGATCGTCAGAAGCGTGACGCTGAACAAATGGTTCTCGACACGTATATGGCGGTATTTGAAAGCTAAACGCCGTGGAAGAAGAACTGAAGCTCCTAGGCAAATATTATGTGGAACTACTCGAGGGCGGCGACCTCTATTTGGAAGAAGCCCTCGAGTTCCTTCGAGATCATAAGATTATTGACGTTAATGATGAACTCATTGAAGATCAAGACCCTGATGAAATCGAAAATGATGAAGAATATGAATAAGAGTTCTTGACAAGTTCGAGAAATCGTTTATATTGATACTATGAAAAAGATTTGTGGAATATTCCTTTGTGGTACGGCAATCGTTGGTTTCCCTTTTGGGATGGTAATGATCGTCACCGTTTTGGTCAACAGTTACTGGATCCAGCATGACACAATCAGGTTCTAAAAAAATCGTTTTGTTCGACGTCGATGGAACCCTGATCGATCATGATAATCGTTTGATCTTTCTGCTAACTGAACCAAAAAATGAAAAAGCATTCAGGGCGGGGTCTGTAAAGGATCCCGCCATTCCTCAAATACTTTCCATCGCCGAAATGATGTGTGCTAGCGAAGATTACATTGTGCTTATCGTTACAGCACGATCAGAGTCAGCTAGGTTTCATACCGATGCTTGGATGAAATTCAAGCGAGTCTATTACGACGAATTGATTATGAAGAAGAATGGAGACAAGCGCAGCGACGACAAAGTCAAGCGCGATCATCTCCGTTATATTCGTGAAAAATACGGCAATCCCTTTATGGTATTTGACGATCGAGACAAGGTCAATCAAATGTGGGTTGAAGAAGGTGTTTACCTTCTTGATGTTTCGCAGAAGAGGATTTTGTGATGGCCAAGAAAAAAGAAAGACACCCCGGGATTCGTATGATTCCTAAAGGGGATCATGAACATACAGGATTCAGGCTTGTTGAATATTGCCCCGGAGACGATCCACATGACAGGACAACCGCTGCCTGTATGGATGCAGAAGTTTGGGTTTCTCATATCCCAGCATATTTCGCATTCGTGAACAAGTGCTGGAAAGAACGATATAGCCCAATGTTCAACTGGCATGATGAAAAACTTTATCTCTATGCTGTTCACACGTACAAGGGAACGAAGGAATTCAAGAAAGATAAATGGCGCGATTTTATACCGTCAGAAATTCTTCTCGATTTACATCAAGAATAATGTTACTATAAAGATTGGTAGGGGCAGGGTCCAGCAGTGGAAGGGCTAGTTCGTTACTGACCAAAAAAACTGAACGGAGAGGTCACGCCTCTAGCTCACTTTTGGTTAAGAACTAAATGGAGTCTTGGGAAAGAGTTCGTGACTTGAGTAGTCTAGAGACACCAGCCATTTTTAATAAATAAGGAATAGAGTGAATTTAATCTCTCCCGAAGACCTCATTAAAGAAGACTTCAAGAAATGGTTTGAAGCGCAAGTTGAATGGTGGCATTCTGCCGCTGCTTTCAACGGTCTCTATAAAACCTACAGAGCTTTGAGAAAAAGCCTGGATCACGACAAATCAATTGACGCATTGCAGTCTACGATCTCAGCGATCAGAAACGAATATGGCGACTAACAAGGAATAAGATATTACTAGCAATGGATTTTCTGTAAAGAATTTTCCATATGATGTAGGTAATAATAAACAGTTTATATCCATCGGGCAGAGAACAATTCATGTTCCGCAATCTCCCGACAAGAGTGAATATCGTTACGATGAGGGATTCCCGTTACTTCGGGACACTTTTATTTTTACATTTGACGGCGGACGAATAGACCTTCCCAAAGGTACGCCATTATTTTTTACATACCCCGCAGAAGTCTTTTTAGGCAAATCCGTAGGTTTCTCAAGAGATACACACGTCGCCAAGGTTTCATTAACGAGCATAAACCAACCCGAAGGTTTTGTTCCAATAAGTTATGTGCAAAAGCCATCATCAACAGCGCAGAGCAGGATTGGCAACGGGTCATACTCGCAATATTGCGTATTCAAAGAATTGGAAAAGTTCTGTGTTCAACGAAAGCTCAGCTTTGAGTTAGACGGTATTGCGCCTCCAGGTAGCAATAAACCTGACATCGAAGTACAAATTAAGAAACGCAAGTTTCAAGTCGAAGTGAAGAATGCACACAATAGGAAATCTTATATTACTATCTTCGACAAGAGCATTTCTAGAAATTCTGTAATTCCACCTGATCTGAACTATCTGGCTAGAATGTTTATCGTGTTTGACAGAAAGACACATCACAAAATAAACGATTCTACAAAATATTCATTTGACTTCTTGGGGATTTTAGATTATATTAAGGACAATTTAGAGCCTGCTACTGGGTTATCAGAAGACGCTCACACGTCGAAGTCGGGTAGAATGCCCGAGTTCTTTAAGACAGAAGACCATCTGATCTTAGAATTTGTGAGACGGTTTATTCAAGATAATTTAGTTGAGTCTAATAATCATTATCTCGCAGTATTCAATAAGAAGGACGAGACAACTAAATTCTTTCACACAGGACTAGGTAGAAACGTGCTGCGGATGCCTGAGCTTCCGAAGTTGAAGAAATTTCTTCTATCAACTTACGGTGGGCCGAATGCATCTTCGACACGAGTTGGAATAAAGGTACAGTTCGATGTTTAATTTGATTGACCATTTGGTAGGAAGACATATACAATTTGAGCGTTATGGTTCGATAACCATTGACGACAACGATGTAGATCCAAGCGCGACCTTTATTCTATATAATCTGTCTGGTCAGATAGTAGGCTATCAGACATATCGACCTCTGCAAGATAAAGAAAGACGCAACCACGAAACTCTTGGCCGTTATTATTCCTATGTTAAAATAGAAGGGGATGATCAGACTAAAGGTAAAAGAGCAATCGGCGTCTGGGGGTTAGAAACTTTTGACTATAAACCTGATGTGCTATTTGTCACTGAGGGGATCTTTGATGCAATACGGGTCCACAACCTGGGGTATCCAGCAGTGGCTCTTCTGTCGAACAATCCAAAAAGACTCTATAGCTGGCTGAATAGTTTGAATCGTAGGATTATAGCAATTTGCGACAGCGGTGATGCTGGAAAGAAGCTAGCCAAGATGGGCCACTCAGCTGCTTTCTGTACAGAAGGCAATGATCTTGGGAGTTTGAGCGACGAAGAAGTACTCAAAATAATTGCGAATTCTGTAAAATAATTCTTGATTAATTTGTGGAAATGTTTATATTCAGAATATGATGACCAGTTAAGGTGTCATAGAAGATGGAGAACAACATGACCGACACACAACCAAAGACTGGCGTTCGCAAGGCCAAGGTCTTCGATCGCGCAACCATTCTGGCCGTGGCCAAGGCGATTGCTGCCGGCCAGGAAGTAACCCAGATGTCCCGCTACCATGTGGAACACGCCTTCTTGGGCAAGGTGGCCAACGAAATCCCGAAGTTGGGAATCCGTGGTCGCCCCAAGCGCAAATTTGTATTCACCGCCACCGGCCGCAAGTGGTACGAGCAGATGTTGGAAACCGAGCAGCCGGCGCCGTCGATCGCCAAGGTGAAGGTCGCCAAGACCCCCAAGGAACCGGCCAAATCGAAGCCGTTGACCGCCGAGCAGAAGGCCCGGAAGAATCACATGGCCATGTTGCGCCGTGAAGCTGTTAAGGCTTTGAAGCCTGTAGCAGCCTAAGAAGTTGTACTGCGTACTGAGGGGGCTTCGGCCCCCTCTTTAACAATTCAAAAATACTTCTTGTTAAGAAAACGTTTCAACTTTATATTTGATTTGAGCGTAGACTTTTCAAAGGAGACAAAATTGCTCACCAAAACCAGAAAACCTAAGAAGGCATCAAAGGAGCGGCTCTGCCAAGTGTCGTTCCTTATAAGTGAGTTTGAGGTCGGCACTCTTGCTGCAGATTTAAGCAGCAGGGTATCCGATTTCCAAATGAGATGGGTCGAAGATATTCCATACCATTTGAACAAGCCACGTATTGATGGCAAGCGCAAGTCAGGCACCGACAAGCTGATCAAATGGATTGGCAAGGCCGGTAAAGATGGTCTCGCCACTGAAGTTGGCCGCAAGCTCTACGAGAAGGCAGGCTTCAAACCAGGAGCATATTATGCCGCGATTGCCCGGCTGTCGAAACTCGGCCGTGTCAAGAGAAGCAAAGGCAAGGCTTTTCTTATTGAAGGGAAGAAGTAATCATGGCAAAAGCAAAGCGCAAAGCTAAGAAAGGCCGGCATTCGACAGGGGTCCAAAAAATCAGCCAATATCTTTCCTATCGATTTGTCGACAAAGATCCAGTGATTGATGAGTTGAGAACGTTGATTGCTGATGATGGATCGTCTTGGCAGGATATCAATGCCCGGAGCGGCGTGAGCGTCACCACTCTTCGTGGTTGGTTTACGAAAAACACGCGCCGCCCACAATCGGCGTCTATTGAAGCCGTTGGACGTGCCATCGGAAGAAAAAGAATTTGGGTCAAGAACAAGGCCTGAATTGATTAACTCTTTTCAAGAAAGATTAGATCATTTTAAAATATCTAGTTGACATCTACTGATTTAGTCACTATGTTCGTGATAGGCGAGAAGCTATTTAATGCCTTCAAAGCATTATAGTAATTTCGTTGAAAGTTAGTAGTGTCAAACAGGAGAAATACATTATGTCGCGTCAAACAAGAGTTTTTGATCGTCCAACAGTCGTCAACGTATTGGGTATTTTGTCGAAGGAACTTCCAGTTCCTGCGAAAACTATGACCCGCTACCACATCAGCCGCAATCTCGGTGAAATCTTGGGCTTCATCGCCTACGAAAAGCCGGAGATGGGCGATATTGGGCGGCCGAAGGGCAAGTTCGTTTTGACCACGAAGGGGCGTAGTTTCCTGGGCCGAGAGCTGCGAGCGAGCGAAGCACGACGTGCTTTCGACAAGAAGGCTGGTCGCAAGTCTACGCAACGTCTCACGGCCGCCTAGTCTTTAAGTCGTAAGGGAGAAGACCGGGTCGCAGGACCCGGTCTTCTCCCTGTCTTTGTTAGTAGTGACTGATTCAAGCAGGTGTCAAAGTCTGCATAAACAGTTGCAAAAGATATTGGATAACCGCTTTTTACTGCCTTCTCGTCGTTTCTTTTTATCTTTATCCCTTACAGAACAGTAATAACATATCAGCCATGTTCCTTCAATAACAGAAGTTGATTATTTAAAATTATTCACTTCCTGAACAATCTGCTTGATAAAATCTACTGTTATGTTTAACATAGTTCTAAGGCAACTGATTTAACACAGATTAGTATGACAAGATAAAATAGCGGGAGTGGTAAATGACTTTAATTGCAGGGTATGAAGTCGCAACTAACAATAATCGAATTTGGATCGCGCACCGAGAAAAACTTACCAAAACAGGCAATGACTGGAACTGGGAATTTCTTATCATATCACCTAACATAGACCTCGGCGTTCAGATCAGAGAATACCAAGAATTTTACGATTTGCAATATGGCAAAGGCAATCTCGAATGGCATTGCGACGATAAGCCACCGCTGAAGCATGTCGATAAAATGATTGAAGCCGCCGACATGATTCTCGCCGCAGCACAAGACGAATATGACTCGTTATTGTATGCTCGTGATAATTATGTTGAAATTCCCAATGATGGCGAAGACAGTGAATGCGAACGATGCCTTCACTGTCTACATTAGAATCTTGACTTTATTCAGTTATCCCTTTATAATGTAAGCATAAATTATGCCAAGGATGAATGAATGCAAGGGAAGCGAATACCACGTAGCTTAGTGATAGCGCAAAGAACGCACGCAGAGTTTCTAAACAAGCATGGAATAGGTGAGATTAAGTTCGATCGCCGTAACATGCCGAATTTCTTCCCTGAAGTATTTGTACCAGATCCAAGAGTGGCGAAGACTTCGGACTGCGTCCCAAGAGGCGTTGGAACCAAGAAGGATTTGCTATATCGACACAAATGGCAAAGGGGCGCTGAAGAAAGCGATGCGACCGTTGCGGCAATGTATGAAAAGGCGAATAGTGTTGGAGTACCTTATAACAAAGGGCCTGCAATGTTTATAATGAAATCAGATGTTTCAAGCCTAGGTAAGAAATGATGAAACGCTCCCTTATTATAAATAATGGATGCACAAACTGCGGGAAGAAAGCCAAAGCTGGAATGTTTAAAAGATGGCATGACGCTAATTGTAGAGGAACCTAAATGGCCGCAACCGTAGAAATTTATAGCAAAGACAATTGCTCGTACTGCACATCATCGAAACTGTTTTTCGATAGAAATAAGATCCCGTATACAGAGTTCAAATTGAATCGGGATTATACAGTTGAAGAATTTAAAGAAAAATTCCCTTCAGCTAGAACTGTTCCGCAAATCATAATCAATGGCGAGAGCATAGGTGGATACGACGAACTGATTAAGAAGGGTCAAGAACTGAAACTTGCAGTATAAACTAGTCGACACCGAAGAAGCGCCTCCACAAAGATTTAAGTTTAAAGACGTAGCACCAGACAAAAACGGAATTCATGCCAAATCAAATGGTGGCACTGAACAACTCTACCGTTATCTGACCAGCCACTTAGATCCAAAACTCTTAGATAATTTTCAGATCATTTGCTCTCGAGTTAGAGATGCTGATTTAGATCCAAGCAAGAAAAAGATTCTCTGGTTACATGACACTTATGATGACCCAGAATCTCAGCATCTAAAGGTTAAGGAAAGCAGAGATAGATTCGATCAATTGGTGTTCGTGTCTAACTATCAATTCCAGACATATCACACAAATCTAGGAGTTCCTTACGATAAATCTATCGTACTGAAGAACGCAATCGTACCATTTGGACCGGTTAAGAAACCTCCTGTGAAAGACGGTTTACGTCTAATATACCACACAACCCCACACAGGGGCTTAGAAATTCTAATCCCAGTGTTTATGGAGTTAGTAAAAAAACATCCCGCCATACACTTAGATGTGTACTCATCATTCAAAATTTATGGTTGGCCAGAAAGAGATGAAGCTTATAGAAGATTGTTTGATGCTTGTGATGTCCATCCAAACATCACTAATCATGGCAGCGTATCTAATAGTGAAGTACGAAAGGCATTGGAACGCGCGCATATGTTTGCTTTCCCATCCATCTGGCCAGAGACTTCTTGTTTGGCAGCTCTCGAATCGATGTCGGCGGGTTGCGCGGTTGTTGCGAATGACTACGCGGCCTTACCAGAGACCCTCAACTCTTACGGTTTCACCTATAGATGGACAGAAAACAAAGTAGAAAATATGCAACGGTTTGCATCGCTCTTGAACGCAGTCATTACCAATTATTCAGGCGAGACGGTACGGAACAATATCGAAAAGCAAAAAGAATACATTAGAGTCCAATACAATTGGGAGTATAGATTAAAAGAATGGGAACATATGTTACGGCAGCTTCTCTAAACTTCTTCGGCAAGGAGTTGATAAACAGAGCAAACGATCAAGACAATTTTCCACGAATGGACACAGAGCGGCTTGATATATCAATATCATCAGGCAAAGCCAGGTTCATGGGCGAAGAAATAGCCAAGCTGGAAGCCGAGCGCGACCAGTTAAAGGCCGATTTGAAACGGCTTCAAGATTTAAACAGCATAGGAATATAGGAGGGATTTAGTTATAAATAAACGGTTAATCCAAGGAAATAAAATGGAAATTAAGAATAAAAAAGAAGACAACATCTATATATTTCCACTAATGAAAAGACATAAAGATCAGAAAATAGATTTAAATGTCATACCAAAAGAAGATCTAAACAAGTTCGTGCATCATTATATGAAGCAACTGCTCGCTCAAATGAGCAATCACGGTATCCCGATGACGACCAGATTCTTCAAGGACTATAACCTAGTTCATGAATCGTTAAGATCGGCACTCATGCGTCAAAGCGGATACTTTCACCCAATCCAAGATATTGTAGATACCTTAGACGGCGGGATGGAAATCCCCCAGGAACTTGAAGATGACTTAGAGGTCATTGTTGATCCTGAGGAAGACGAAAAAGAATAAGGAAATCTATGATACTAATTGATTATAATGGTGTTGCTATTTCAAGCATTATGCTACAAATGAAAGGCGCCGATGATTTTGATGAATCATTTATTCGGCACATTATCTTGAACAATATACGCCATGCCAGAGCAAAGTTTCTCGACAAATACGGTGAAATCACTATTTGTTGCGACGGACCAAACGTCTGGAGAAAAACAGTTTTCCCATATTATAAAGCAAATCGGAAAGCTTCAAGAGAAGCAGCGACATTTGATTGGCCTGGTCTTTTTAAGATTATGAATAAAATTCGTACTGAACTAAAAGAAAACTTCCCATATAAGACATTGTTGATTGATGGTTTAGAAGCAGATGACATCATCGCTGTTTTAGCGCATCAAACATCTGGGCCTCATGTCATTGTCTCAAATGATAAAGACTTTTTTCAATTACAGAAACTTACCGACTTGGCTATCTATTCACCTAGAGAAAGCAAGATGGTAAAATGTGACAGCCCTGATAGATTCCTTGTGGAACAAATTATTAGAGGCGACAAGTCTGATGGAGTTCCTAATATTTTGAGTGCTGATGATACGTTCATTATGAACAAGCGTCAAGGAACAATTACAAGTAAGAAACTAGAACATTGGATATCTTCTGTTCCTGAGAACGTCTTTGACGAAGACACACTTGCTCGATATAAAAGAAACGAGCAGCTTATCTCATTGATGAATTTGCCTGAAAAGGTAAAGATCGCAACTATGGATGAATATGCTAAGCCAGGAGTCACAGACAGATCGAAGCTTCTTCCTTATTTTATCAAAAGCAGTTTGCGTAATATGATTGATAAGATCACCGAATTTTAAGGAGAAGAAAACATGTCTAATCTAAAGACATTCACAGAAATTTTTAACGAAGTAGACGCAGCAAAAGGCAATGCAGAAAAGATTGCCGTTCTTCATAAGAACTCAAGCAAACAATTTAAGGAAATACTTGGGCTGATCTATAATCCAAAAGTCAAATGGAAAGTGCCAGAGGGAACTCCGCCATACACTCTTCCTCAAGAAGATGAGAACTTATTGCGTGGAAGAATATATCAAGAGATGAAGCGCCTGTCATATTTTACCAACCTCTCACCATATCCAGATATGAAGAAGAGAAAATTGGAATCTATGTTCATTGACATGCTTCAAACAATTCATCCTGCAGATGCAAAACTTCTTTGTCATGCTAAGGATGCTCGTACAGTTCCACAGAAATCTGTAACAAAGAAACTTATTGAAGAAGCATTCCCTCTATTGGCGGAAAAATGGAAATAAAAAGAGTTCGAATAATTGGCAATGGTCTAACCAGAACCCAATTAGATGTAGGTGGTATCTATTCAGGATCGCCGATATATGGTTGCAATGCTTTGTATCGTGAACAAGATCCGGGAATGATCGATATGCTTTTTGCTCTAGATGAGAAGATGATCCAAGAAATTAGAGATTCAGATTTTCCTCAAGAGAAACTCTATGCCCCCCCAGAAGATCAATGTTATGAACCAGAAGAATATAATCCAAATCGTCCTAGAGCAAATGCAGGAATGATTGCCATGCAATACGCCATCGATCAAGGGTTCAACGAACTTGTTTGTTTTGGAATGGATTTTGTAATTGAGAACGCCGCATTAAATCTCGGCAACATTTTTGATGGCTCTAATGCTTATGGCCCAGAAACAAAGACCTCTTTGGCAGATACAGCGGCGAGAACGAAATACTTTACATGGTTTGCTAACAAGAATCCTAAAGTGAACTTTGTCTTCATCTTTCCAGAATCTCAGAGTTTGATCTTCAGGAAAATAGATGCAGAAAATGTTTATGGAGAGTTGCGAGATGTTTTTAACGGATAAACAAAAATCGTCAATAAAGAATGTGACGACGAATACAGGCACGAAATTAGAGATCAAAGATGATCTCAACATAATGCTCACACCAAAGCTAATAGAAAATTTGATGTTTGTCGCTGTGAAGAACAGCAGCAAAGAGATGACGGAATACTCTGCAAACATCCTATCCAATAAATTCCTAGAAGATCTAGCTAGAATCAAAGATCATTTCATAGGCAATGCTCCAAGAAGTAAGCTGCCAAGAAGAATCCTAGTTCACCTACAGTTTGACGCTGGACAGTATTTCAGAGGGAAGAGCTCAACTGATCTCTTTCATCTAAACGGTCCGACTGTGCAACTCAAGAAAGATCATTGCTATCTGATGGAAATTGATGACCAAAGATATATCCACAATATCATCTACGATACAACTGATTCAGTGATGATAGGTGTTCCATCTTGGTACTCGTCAGACGATCGAGAAGAGAAAAAAAAAGAAGATCGGACACCCGAGTTGGCGGCTGAAATTTCCCATAGGACCATAACCGCATTTCCTTGGAACATTCCAATCCACGTCAACAGCCCATTCATAAATAAGAAAGATTATCAAGACTTCCTCAACAGCTGGAAATAAGCAGCAAGAGTCAGAAGTATAAATAAAAGGAACGGAGAAAGAATATTCCTACGTACTCATTTAGAAACAAAGTAACCGAAGAAGAATGGACTGAAATGATGTCCATGGCAGAATGCGACACACTTCTTCAGAATCCAGATATAGAGCAATTGCTCTCTGCGCCCAGCATTTCATATTCAGGAGCCGGCATCAAAACAGATGCAGGATGGAATGACATGCTTAAAAGAATCAAGAAGTCTAACAGAGGATCAACCATAAACACAGGCAACATCGGGCAAATCTAATCAAGCGTATAAAAACAATAAACCAGGAGAACGCTATAATGGATGAACTAATAATCGACGACATCTATCTAGACACGAAAGCTGCTAGAAGAATAAGACGTAAAGAAAGAAAAAACAAAACTGGATCTAGAGAAGAAGCTTCTTTGGATATTAAGTTAAAAGACATCCAGCCGATGACTACCAATCAAAAGAAGATGTTCGAGGCAAACTCCAAAGGCTTCGATATGTTCCTTCATGGAACAGCAGGTACAGGTAAAACATTCCTTAGTTTCTATCTAGGCCTCAAAGATATTGAACAAAGAAAATTTGACAAGATGCTAATCATTAGAAGCCTTGTGCCTTCTCGTGAAATAGGTTTCTTGCCAGGAAATGCCAAAGATAAGGCTCGTATTTACGAAGCTCCGTATTATGGCATCTGCTCAGAACTCTACGGTCGTGGAGACGCTTATGAAACTCTAAAAAGAAAGAGTCAGGTTGAATTCATTTCAACATCATATGTGCGTGGAACGACCATAACGAACAGTGTCATCATTATTGATGAAGCCCAGAACATGACTGATATGGAACTACATTCGGTCTTGACTAGAACTGGAGAAAACTGTAAAATATACATCTGTGGAGATATTCTGCAGAATGACTTACTCTCGAAACATAGAGAGAAGTCCGGGCTTGTAAATTTTTCCAAAATCGCTAAGAAGATGAAAAATTTCAGAGCTATTGAATTCAACACAGATGACATTGTCAGATCAGAATTTGTTAAGACTTATATCATCGCAAGACAGGCATTGGCCGAGTCAGGGGAAATAGATTTTTAAATATCAGAACCAGCTCCCAGAGTTGGAAGTAAGCTACGATAAGGGAGCCCGATTTTATAAGACACCAGACGGAAAGAAATATCCATCAGTGACTTCTATGTTGGGCTACTTTAAGAAAGATGCGATTAACGAGTGGCGTAAAAGAGTTGGCGAAAAAGAAGCCAACAGGATTATGAAACAGGCATCAGGAAGAGGAACGGCAGTTCACAACCTTCTTGAAAAACACATTAAAGGGGATGTCGTGACCATGGCGGACACGAATCCCTTTTACTGGTCGATGTATGCCCCTATGAAGAAGGTGCTTGCAGAAAACTTGTCAGAGACTTGGGCGTTAGAAGCTCCATTATATTCACATGCATTGAAGCTAGCAGGAAGAACCGATTTAATCGGCGTCTATAAAGACGAACCGGCTATCATCGATTTCAAAACTACAACCAAAGAAAAGAAAGAAGAATGGATAAAAGATTATTTTATCCAGGCTTCCATCTATGCGATAATGTTCAAAGAAAGAACGGGCATCACTATAAGTAAGTATGCAATATTGATTGTCGATGAAGCAGGCAACGTGAACGAACATACTGGCAAGTGCTCAGATTATTTTGAGGCAATTAAGAAAATAAGATACGACTATCCACATTAAGGAAGTTTAAATGATTACAAATAGAAAATATCGATGGCTCCTCTGGGTTTCATTAACCCTATCGGGATTGATGGGGGCGGTGTTTATGGGCGTAGTTCCTTTCATCGTTGCGGCTGATCATTTCTTTCTAACCACATTGACCATTGCAATCTATCTAAGTTGCACAGGAATTATAGGTTGGAATCTTTGGAAAGATCAGAAACCAAGTTATGAAGATTTTTGGTTCATATCAGATTTACTTCAGATTATCGGTATTCTTGGAACAGTAGCAGGCATGATTCTGCTATTCAATGTATTCCTTGAAAATGTCGATGCTACGCAGACGATCAAAGAAGTTATTCCCAAGATTGCTGCTGCTAGCTCTGTAGCTTTCTATACTACATTCTCCGGGTTATTGTTCTCGGTATTCCTCAAGATACAATTGAAGATCCTTGATAGATGAGCAGATTCTTAATCCCCATTGCGTTGGTAGACGTACTCTTTAACCTCTTATTCGTTTGCACGGCTTTTTGGTTAGTCAGTTTCTTAAACGTAAACCCAAAATCAATAGAAAAGGTTCTAGCTAACTCTCAACGAAACGCTGAGTTTATCATTCAAGTTCAGTGGCCAGATGATAATCGAGACGATGTTGACTCTTGGTTGCGAACACCTAGTGGAAGATATGTCAGTTATATCACTCCGCTAGTAGAACTTTTCCACTTAGAATTAGACGACAGAGGAGCTGCTACAGACTCTATCGTCATAAATAAAACGGTTAAAACTGTTCAATCCAACCAAGAAACTATTTCACTCAGAGGCTTTTACGAAGGCACCTATACGTTCAATCTTTTCATGTATTTGAAAAATGACGAAGGGAAGACACCCGTAAGCGTAAAATTCATTAAATTGAATCCGACCTATACTGTGTTATATGAGGGGGATGTAATCATGGATAGAACAAATCAAGAAGCTTCGATGTTTACATTCTTCATGAACGAAAAGGGGGATGTTTCAAATATCAGCAATATCAAGAGTTATTTTATCCAAGATGAAGTACAGACCAGACGCCTTGGCGTCGGCAACTCTATTATTCCATAAGGAGAAGAAATGATCAGTTTCATATTATTCACGATCGTGTTCACCATTTTAGCTGCTGGTTGCATCTTCATCGCCATTGAAAAAATCAAATTGAATAAGAAGCTATTCGGAGTTCTCATTCCTGGCTATGTCTTGTTCTGCTTGTACGTTTATTCTTCACTCATTGCCCAAATGGGATATCCATCAAAAGATATTAAGGCGTTGGCTAATGTGTCATTTCAGATAATCAACGTCACAGAAATTGAGAAAGATGTTCTAGTCTTGACTATCTTCGAAGAGGGTCAGAAAAGACCGCGTATGTTTGAAATAAAAGATCCCAAAGGTGAAGTTCGTAAAAAGATCAGCGAGACTCAACGTCAGATTAAAGGCGCCGATAGTGATGAGGGCGAATTCGAACCTATGGACGGTGACATAGATCTTGATAATACTACACCAGGCGGCGTCAATTACACATTCAAACCTCGCATTAAAAGAGACCTTCCAACTAAATAAACCTTTGATTCTAAAAAGTAATCTGTGTTATATTTATGAATAAGAAGAAATAGGGAAGCGGCACGCATGTCGACCAAGTTAGTTATTGACGAATATTTTAGACCATTTTTAAACAAGAGATTGATACCTATCGTGTATTCGTCAGCAATCAATGCGCCGATGAACGACAAAATCAAAGAAGGACTAATGAATACCATACAATTCATGAACCTTAATTCGTTCAAAGGAAAGGAAGTGCTTACTTATGTTCGGGAGGACGGAGAGTTTACCACCATCCATCTGGTGCAATTCAACTCTGTGGATTTTCCGTTCAAGAAGACCTTAGACGACGTCGAGATCGTTAATCTGATCACGTGTCAATCCCTAGCATTTATGTCGGCTATCTCGCCGGTCGTAAAAGCAAAAGGGAACGTGAATAAGGAGTCTAAGAAAAATGAATAGAAGAAAGTTTGACGAAAAGAATATTAAATTCCTCGACAGAATGCTGCAGACTCTGACTGACAGACAAATTGCTTTCAATGCTCATACGCTTGATGACAGATCTATTTTGATCTCGTGGTATGGGGATGCCTTCTCTGGAGGCGTCAAAACCAATGACGTTACTTGATTCCGTAAGCCTTCAAAGCGTCCTTCGCTAATTTAGCGTAGTCAGCTTTAGGATATTTCTTGCTAAAGGTGTCATAAAGATGATCCCAATGTGAATTTGCTTGGCATTTTTGCTCCTTAAAAATTGTCTGAGAATATCTCGACTTCGTAGTTGTCGTCTTGATTGCTAAATCCGTGAGGCAATAGCTCTTGCTCCGCCTGTTCAATACGCTTAGCAAACATTACTTCTCTGATGTTCGTTTCGGTTAAGCTCGAGAAATAATCCTGAGTCGTTGCCCAAGCAAATAAGACCAGAGTCATAATAAGATCGTCGTGGTTTCCTTTTTCAGCCTTGTAGCTGTTTCCAGTTCGTACGAAGTTTGACATCTCTCTGATGATTTCCCAGTCATTGACTTTAATCTGAGAGCTTTCACAGAGGGCCTTCAAAGCCTGGCATCCAACTGATTTGGTTCTAGCACTGGTGCAGATACCCAACTGGGTAGCATTGCCTGATAGCACTTGCCCTGTCTTCCCCTTAGTTTCGACACCCAAGATATTACCATATTCGATGGTATAGAATAATGTGTTCACGATAGATTGACCGAGATCATTCGTTTCAATTAGACAGAGCGCTTCATTGTAAATCTTAGCCGCGTGATGAATAATTTCAGGATAATACATGACATCACAATCATCTTTTCTGAACGTAGCAACAACCTCGAAAGGTGGAGCAGTGATATCAATAACTGTAAACGCCGAATAATCTATGCCTTTACCTCTGGCCGTATCCACGCAGATCATATAGCTGTTTCCAGGAACTGGATCATACCATACTTTAATTTCGTCTGGAGGAAGAACTTTAATCGGGTCGCTTGTTCTCTGCATCATAATAGCCGCTGAAGGAATCAAAGAATTTGAACCACCAGCAAATTGGCATTCATATTCTTGTTCCCATTGAGCTTGGCCATTATGACCAAGGTTGGCAATGGTTAGTGTTTTGTATTCTTCGTCTCTTCCTGGAACGTCGTCCCATTTGATGCTGATTGGCTTGTAATCCGATTCGCCTTTCTCTGCCTTGTCCCACATGCTATGATAAAGATTCATTCCATTTGGTGTAGAAAGGACAACAACTTTAGAAGTAGGCGACGAGGCGATTGTAGGGTATGATGATGTATAAAATGCCTCTGCAATATTTGGACGCACGAATGCGAACTCATCCAACATAATCATATCATAAGAACCTGAACGTCCTGTATCGGCCGTTGTCGTCACCGCCGTACATCTCGAACCATTCTCAAGTTCTACACCCAACTCGTTCCATTTGACGATACCCAACTGTAAGAAGGATGGGACGTTTTCAATAGCAATCTTCACCTTACGCATAATTTCAACTGCTGCTGCACTTTTGTGAGCAGCAACTAGAATATTGATTCTATCAATTTCTGAGAAGAGCATCATCCAACAAATAACAGCGGCAGCAATTGTTGACTTGCCCGACTGTCTTGAGAGTTTGCCTATAACGAATCTATTGCCAAGAATTAGCTTGGCCATTTCCTCTTGATAAGGCCACGGAATAAAAGGCACCATACCATATCCAGGACGAACGACCTTGATGTAATTCTTAATGAAGTAGAGCGGATCGTTCTGGCATTTAATTCTTTCCATAACCTCTTTAGCTGTGAGGTGCATGACAACACCAGCTGGCTTCAGCCTATCATTGCCGTCGAAACTATATTCTGGCATTATCCTTTTCTCGTATCAGCCCATACTTGGAAGGCTGTCTTTTTCTGGAAGCTATGAACTGGCAGGAACGCTGCTACTGGCCACTCTTCATGGTTGATCTTAATCAATTTGGAACGCACATGCTTAAACAAGTATTTCTTTATCGCGTATTTGTAATAAGGCGATTTGATAGTTGACTTCAGAATGTTATAGCTGATGTTCAATCTAATATTCTTTTGGAGCTTTGCATTGTTTTCAAGATCTAATAAAGCGTCCATGAGTTTAGCGCGAAGAAGATATGGAAGATAGTGAAGATTCAATCCTAACATGGAACCATCGTTATAGATATTCAAAATCCATATGCAAGGGAACGTATCATAATATGGAAGAGTTTTTTTGTGTTTTGGATCATAGAAGAAATAATACATTCTACCCACCATAAGCTGGGTTGATGTTCTGTATTGGTCGGCATCAAACTCTCTGATCATTTTGGAAGAGTTAGTCTGAACAACTCTTGCCTGATTCATGTACCAACGCAGAGCAGTCAAGGTCTTTGCTGGACCTATGTTCTTCTGCTGGGCATCAAGTAAGATGGCCTGGATTGTTTGTGAGGACATTAGTAGCCACCTCCGCCGTTCATTGTTCTGGTGAATAGACCCTGTCTTGAATATGGGGACGAGACGATTGAATTCGTAACATTGGTATTCAAATTCTGTCTATTGTCTTGTGTCACAATCGTTTGAGGTGCGATGTTCATTTGAAGTAATGCGTCATGAGCTCTTTTTTGTGCTTCTATACGAGAAAATGATTGTGAGACCGCAGATGCGGTTGAGCCTCTACCTATGTTAGGGGAGGTCCCTGGCCTTGGAGTCAACGCGTCTATCACCGAAGCCGTGCCTCTTATTGCATAAGTCGCCGCCGCTCCGACTAGATCTTCTCCCATTGGTTTTGATAAAGTACCACTTACACGATCATCTCGCATACCGTTTTCTAAAGTAACGCTTGCAGGAGCATCTCCAAACATTCCTGAATAAATAGCTTCAGTGATTGAATTGCCTCTCATCTTTTCCCAAGCAACGCCTTTAATTGCGTTCCAGATACGATCGCCGATACCAGAGAATGCTCTAGTTATTTTATCCCATAGATTCCAGAAACCTTCTACTATGTAGTCTTTGCCGTCTTTAAATTTCTTTGCCCATTTAGCATCGAATTCTGCTACCCATTTCTTATTAGCAGCTTCTTTTTCTTCTGCTTCTTTAATTTGTTCTTCTGTAACAAAGAACCAACTCTTGAAGTATTCTTTCATGCTATTGCTATGTCCATCTTGAACAGTCTTTAAATCATTCTTATAAACTTCGAGATCAATACGAGCCTGTTTGTCATCGGCCTGGATATCCTTGTTCATGTCTTCTAGGGATTTGATTTGTGCAGAGAGTTTCTCAGCAAGAATGTAATCGCCTTTAGCGATTGCTTCTTGGTGTTGGGGTATTAGAATTCCGATTTGTTTTAGATTTTCCTCTATCTGAGTTTTGTGAGCGCTAATACTGTCTTCTATTTGTTGAAGTCGAGATTTGATAGTATCAGCATCATAAAAATTGGTTCCGAAGAAAGCGTCGGACATTTTCTTTAATCCATCACCGGTCTTCTGGATAAATGCTGCGATTCTTTCTGGACCGATGTAAGACATAACCAAACCAAATACAGCACCTATTAAACCACCTGCTAGCATACCAAGAGGACCGCCGACTGCGCCTGCTCCCATGCCCATCAGACCCCATTTAGCAACATTCTTCCAAGTACCGAATGAGGTGAGCAACGAAGCTCTTACAATTCTATCCGATCCTGCAATGAAGCCACCTAATGCGGCTGCTGCTTTGCTTACGCCCCAGTCTTGTGCTTTAACCACAGCATTGAAGGCATCATAAAGTCCAATAGACAGACCCCCAAGAACACCGGCCGAGCCAGCGCTTGTTAGCAACCCTAAGCCCAAGGTTAATGCAGAAGCAAGAGCGCCAACGAGTTTACCCATAAATCCTGTCAACATATTACCGAGCATCACGTTCGCCAGAGAAGGATCTAATAGAGCGCCTAAATCTACTCCTTTACCAAATCCTGTCCCGAATTTACCTTTTACTTTTTCACCTCTATCACGAGTATTAGTCAAGAACTGTTTAAGCATTTCACCAATGCTTTTGCCTTCACGCTTTTCTTCTTCGTGTTTGACTTCGTTCTTGTCTGCTAATTTCTGTGCGTCTGTACGACCCATTCTCAATTCATCTGTGATCTGAAGGAGATTGCCATTGGCTTGCTTTAATGATTCATCCATTTTGTAAAAGAAGTTGACATTAGAGCCCTTTGATATATCAGATAACCCACCTAGCAAATCTCTCTGCAAAGAAGTCTTCATCATCATGAAGCGCTTTTTAAAGAAATTCATATTGGATGTGGCGATTAGATTGTAGTATTCACGAAGGTTTTCATTCAGATTATCAACCAATTTGGCTGTCGTGGGGCTAATTCCATCAGCAGTACCTGAATTGGGCAGCGGAATGTTTCTTTTCGTCACCATTTATTAAACTCCTGGGGCGAAGGGGATTGATTCGTGGAATATCTCTCCGCCTTTCTTTTTGTTCTTCTTTTCATCTTCTTCTTTCTTAGCTATGAGAATGCCAAGATAGATATCACGTTCATATGGAACCATGTTGTCCCAATATTCCATTTCTTGTTTATGATCAAACATCAAATAATAATTTTCCATATATCGATTCAATAAGGATGCATGACTAAGGCTTATGTAAAAAAATCCTTGAGCCCTCTGAGCTCATAAGTTTCTTCCTCTTTGCATTTCTCGCATTTGTAGGTTAGTTTCAAACTCAAATATGGCATGTCTGCCAAGAAGCCTAAGAGTAGCTGAAGATGAGGTTCTGATAATGATTCGACCCAATCCCCAATTTCTTTCTCGGTAAATTCTGCATGGAGTTCTTCACCGTCATAGATGCTCTCAATGCACGAGCCCACGAGTTTAAACAAACTCTGGACGTTCATTTCGTCTGCATTGATGGCGTGCTTTGGGGAAGGATAACGCATTGTAACTCCCATCTCTTCAGTAAGTTTTACAACTCTGGATGGGTTAGCTGGTTTTACTGTTTCAACCTTTCTTAGATCAACCTTAATCTTTTGGGCATGGTCGCAAGTGGTAGATTTTTGATGTCTGAGTGAGATCTCAGATATTTCACTAACTGATTTCATTCTGAGATTGATAAATACCTTCTCCAAGTCAAAAGACGGAAGTTCTTCAACAACAATCCCGGGAGTGATGATACAATTCTGTATGATCTGAATAATGGAATCGTTCATTTCTTTGGTGTCATTGCTTTCTAAAGCAGTGAGCAAAATCTTTTCTTCTTTGACCAGGAATGGTCTTAGTTCTATCTCTTGGTCATTTGAAATAAGATTCATCTTAAACTTTGGATAGGATATTTTTGGAAGTGTCATCTATTACCTTTCATCTAAAAAGAAGCGATAGGCGAAGGTAACGTTTAATCTAAGCGCTTCCGTCCCTGCTTCCCATGATCTATTCACATCTCCAATATTTAGAGGATATGCTTCAATCAATTCTATTGTGTTCGTTATTTCGCCGGTGTCATCGTAAGAGTTGATACGAACGTTTCCAACGTAGTCATCATAAAAGCCGATCTTGAACATCGACTTATCTATTGCGCCAGTACGATATGTGCCGACAATTAAATCCTGCCATTCGTGAAAGTAAGTCTTCTCTCTCAAATCTGCTGAGAGGATGAATGTCGCTTCTACTGGATTGAGGATTGAATCGTAACCGATCTTTTCTGCTACACCATAAAGTGAATATTCTGTTGTTTGAATATTTCTTCCTGGCATTGTGACGCTGTCGGCCCTGAACATCATATCACGTTCATTGTTTATGTCACCGATACGGCCATGAACCTGAACTGAATAGTTCGAAGATTTTGCGATATTGCCGCGATCAATCTCGGCTAAGAATTCATTTATATTGAAACCTGACATTGCTACCCCTTAAAATCCGTGCGACAAATCTTTTTCGGTCAGCACATGGAATTCATAACCACGTTTTCTACACCAAGCAGTTGCATGCATCCATTTATCGTAATTTTTCTGATAATCCATTGCTTCTTTAATGTATCTCTTGCCTTTACTTTTTGGTTCGATCGTTTGGGAATGGGGCTTGATCTCTATGACCAATATCCGTGTCTTTCCCGTTCTGTCTTTTACTTTCACAACGAAATCAGGAAAGTATCGTCTAATCTTTATTTTACCAGAGCGGGCTTCTTCTGCTGCGTCCAACTTAGTACGATATTGGATAATCAATTCTTCAGAGGCCCAAGCGAGTATGCTTGACTGTTCATCAAATACTTTCATGAAACGCTTCTCTAGATTTGATCTAAAGATAATTCCTTTGGCATCCCCGTCATACTTCTTTGGGTTTTTTGGAGCGAATATCCCTTGTCTGTATCGTGTGCTTCCAGTAAGAGTAGGTTTTTGCATTCCGTTTTTCTATATAAATAATGAATAATATCGTTCTTATTTATAAGGGATTTAGTGATTGCCACCTCTTCCAATCAATGCCAGTCTAGAAACACCAGCTGCTACAGGCTCTAGTCTCAGATTTCCGTCTAAATTCGACGTTGAAAGCGGTCAATGGATGCTTTTCACCAGATATACCTATTCAAGACCAGACAAGAATTCGCCACCTGTTGAAAATAAGGCAGGAAACACTGTTTCACTTCCAATTCCAACCCAGTTGATGGCGGCTTATGGCGCGCAATGGGAAAACGTAGAGCTTGGAATGTTCGGGAAGAATATTTCTGCAGGGGTGGCCGGAGCAGTAAACGAAATCAAGACTAAAGCCGGGACGCTAGCTGATCAGCTAGCGTCAGGTCAGACGACAGCGACGACTAAGATGAACATTATGATGAAAACCTTCACAGATAGTTTTTCGTCATTCTCTATTGAAGCGCTAAAGGGCGCGGGAATCGACTATGCCGCAGATTTGGCCACAGCCTCAGAAACATTTACAAAAGCCGGTTCATATCATGGCTTGGCTAGAAACCCTTTCAATGCCGTCCTTTATTCGGGACCAACCTTCAGAACGTTTGAATTTGAATGGAAGCTAATCCCCAAGAACAGAGCTGAAGCAACAGTCATTAAGAACATCATCCGAGAGTTTAAGATTGCCATGCATCCTTCATTCCTTAAAGGATTTGAAGACAACTTGTTTGAATATCCAGACATCTACAAAATCAACATGTCTAATTCAGCGCATACTTTCAAGATCGCTCATTGCGCCCTAAAAGACTTCTCAGTATCGTATGGAACTGAAGGAGCGACACCTAAATACTTCGAAGGGGACATTCCTTTCTCAGTCACTATGAGATGCCAGTTCCAAGAATTGACAATCTTGACCAGAGAAGACATCCTTACAGCAGGAGATGGTGGATACTAATGGCTACATTCTTCACACCTTTTGAGAAGGTCGGTTATGATATGAATAAGTCTGGGATGACTTTCCAGGCCACGAATATTATGAAACGCTTTCAGATTAAAGAAGTAGTGCGTCAAATCGGATACATATACCATGATTATGATATAAAAGAAGGTGATAGACCTGACATCGTTTCTTATAAAGCATATGGAAAGGTCGATTTAGAATGGCTTATCATGCTAACGAACTCCATCATAGATCCTTATTTCCAATGGCCTCTGACTTACAATCAGCTCCAGGCTTACATGATTAAGAAATATGGAAGCATTCCGATCGCTTCCCAGACAGTTCATCACTACGAGCGCATTATTCAGGACGCAGAAACATTATCAGACGGAACAGTAATTCCCCAGAAGACAGTCATCATTGATGCCGATGCCTACGCTCTTTTGGACGGCCCAGAAAGAATCTTGGTTTATAAATACGATCATGAGATCGCTTTGAACGAGAAGAGAGCACGTATTAAGATATTAGATCCTTCATACGTCCCACAAATCGTCAAGGAAATTGAAAGTATCTTTTCCTAATGGCAGAAGTAGCTACCGCTAAACTAGCAGCAGGTTCGATAAAGCTCGAAACTATTACAATCAAGAGTGAAGTGACAAAAGACACCATCGATTTGAAGTCTATCGTCACAGAATTTAATATCTATGAGTCTATCTCAGCTCCATTTATTACCGCCGATTTGGTAATAGGAGACGCGCTTGCTCTTACGACAAAGCTCCCAATCATTGGCCAAGAAGAGGTTGAGATTAAATTCAAGACACCTGATCCTTCTATATCTAATTCAATCAATTTAAAGCTCCGAGTCGTTCGTATCCAAGAACTCACCAGAACGAATCAAAGAACGATGCAGTATGTGATAAAACTTGCCTCTGAAGAATACTTCTCTGATTTAAACACTAAGATTTCCAAAGCATTTGTCGGTAAGACGATCTCAGACATGATTAAAGATATAGGAACTTATTCTCTCCAGATGGATAGAGGCAAGGTCCTTTATGCTTCAGAGACAGAAGGCGAAAGAACAATTGTTATTCCAAACATGGCGCCAACTAAAGCAATCAATTTCTTATGCAAGGAAGCGAAATCACCAAGATATCCAGCATCCAATTTTATCTTCTTTGAAAACTGCAACGGCTTTCAATTCAAAACAGTAGATGAACTTATCATTGCTCCATACCCAGATTTAAGAAATCCATCGACTCCAAATACTACTCCACCTGCAGATGGCTCTCCTGGGTCGAGCCCAGAGATAGGTGGCAATTCTCCAGAGTCAAGACAAACAAATATTGATTATTACTATGCAACAGATAAAGACTTCAACAAAGGTGGCGCAGATTCAGTTGAATGGCGTGGCGGCGTTCAATCTAAGAAACCATTCGAGCTCCAGAAAATCAATGGCTTTAGATTCGTGTCTCTCTTTAACAATGATTTGACAACAATCAGAGGTGGATTTGAAACTAGATATATGTATCTGAACCCTGTGCTTTCAACATATGAAGAAAGAACATACGATTATTTCAAGAACTTCTATGATCTCGAACATACAACAGCGACCAATGAAGGTCAGTTGCTTACCGACAAAAATTTGAATATATCCAAATCAGGTGATTCGCATCAGATATTTGTTATGACGAACAAAGGTGAAACAGATACGATGCTTCTAGATCAGAAGACAGACTTCCTTCATCTCAAGGTTGGCTCTTTAGGATTGCTTGAAGACATCGTAGTTGATGTCGACATTCCAGGAGACACCGACAGAAGAGCTGGTGATCTAGTCAGAATGCAATTCCCAGAATTTGGCGCAACAGACGACGTCAAAGGAAAAATCAATAAGTTCGTTTCAGGCGATTATTTGGTAGTGGCCATCCGTCATCATTACAACGGCGAAAACGGTTACCGCTGCATAATGTCATGTATGAAGAATTGCTACGAAACAGATATTGAATCTTTGCCTCAGATACCACAGATTGATGAGGCCCCAGTACCAACAACAGCATTGCCGGCGACAGAAACAGGATCAACACCTGAACCGCGTTCAGGCAGCATAAGAAGAAATAGAGGACAATTATAGTGGAATTTCAAGACCAGATTAATTCATTCATGGGCAAAGGCAACTTTACTTGGTGGGTCGGCGTTGTAGAAGATACAGCAGATCCAATGACACTCGGCCGTGTTAAGGTACGCTGCTTCGGCTTCCACACACAAGACAGAGGTGCCATCCCAACGACTTCATTGCCTTGGTCAACGGTTGTTCAGCCAACTACTTCGGCTTCTACATCAGGAATCGGTTGGTCTCCAAATGGTTTGGAAGCAGACTCTTGGGTTATTGGTTTCTTCGCTGACGGTGAAGAAGGTCAATATCCTATCGTAATCGGTACCCTCCCTAGAATCCACAGAGGTGCGGCTTCTAATGATCCTTATGGTGGTTCTAGTTCGGGATATCTTACTGATGACCCAACGATGGGTTCAGGGGTTGGGCCTCCACCATTCCATGGTCAGAGATCAACTTCTCATGGACCAGACGTTGGGGGAGATCCAAGACCGAAGGGACCAACTGATCCATCAAATAATAGAATCACAGATCTTCCGCCTTCATCAGGAGCAGGAGAAGGAGCAGTAATCAAAGATGGCCACTCATACATTACGAACGCAGACATTCCAAATTGGCCCCTTCAATATTACACCTGGGATGCTGTCGGATCAAGAGGCGGTTGTGGCCAAGGCAGAGGCCTTGCGTCCTGTGGACCGCCAGGACGACCAAGAGGAGCTGTCTATACTCATAAAGCAACAGCGCTTGCTTTAGAAGCCCTTTCAAAAGAAATCAAAGGTGGGCCGTTCACAATCATCTCAGCATATAGATCACCTGAATATAACAAATATGTAGGCGGCAAAGGCGGGTCACAGCATAAGAATGGAAGAGCGTTCGATATTGCTCTTAATTCAATCGGCGATCTTCAAAGATTCCTAACCGCAGCAGTGAAGCATGGCTTCGTTGGTTTTGGCCTTTATCCTTCCTTCATTCACATCGATACGGGTTCAGGAAGAACATGGAATGACGCTACTCTCAAACTGATTCCAATTCTACGAGCCGCTGGATGGTATCATGATAAACCAGGACTTTCAGGAATTAAAACAACTCCTGGACAACAAGCAGAAACTGCTCCAGAAAACCCAACGGTTACTACTGCAAGCACGACAACAGCAGATTCAGGATCAGGCGCGGCAGGCGGCGCTACTTCAGGATCAGGCGCGGCAGGCGGCGCTACAGGGCAGCAGGCGTCTACACCAGAAGGGGGCGGGGACGAAGATTCTATCGTAAGAACAATTATTGCAGAAGCCGGCGGAGAAGGTTCAGCTGGTATGCAAGGCGTTGCCAATGTTATCAAGAACAGATCAACCAAAGCAGGTATCACACCAGGTTCAGTTGTTTCAGAAACGAACAGAGGAATAAGGCAATTCACTGGTTATCATGATTCAAATTGGTATTCGGCAGATCCTAACTCAGCTCGATATCAACAAGCTCTGCAAATTTGGAGGGGTGTCAATACCGGTGCTCTTGGAGATATTACAGGAAACGCTGATCACTATCATGCAGATTATGTTAAACCTTCATGGAGAAATTCTATGGACAAGACTGCAGTCATTGGCCGTCATATTTTCTATAATGCACACGGCGCTTTCGTAAGCAAGCATGGAACAAAGATAGGTTTTCAAGATCCAACTGGCGGCCTTCCATATGGTGAATATAAAGGTGGACCATCGACAAACGTTGCAGCTCGTGGTATCAATTCATATCAAGGTCAAAATAATGCAATGACCGACCAAGCAGCAAGACAAGGATCTTATCCAGTAGCAGGTGATAAAGGAACATTCGGGGCCCCAGAATCTGGCTTTGCTCCTCAGTATCCATACAACAATGTCTATGCTACGAAGTCTGGTCATCAAATGGAATTCGATGACACACCAGGCGCTTCAAGAGTTGCGATGAGACATAACTCAGGAACAAGTTCTACAATGACTGAAAACGGTTCTAAGATCGATTCGGTCAAAGGGAACGCTTATAAGATGGTAGAAGGCGACTCGTTCAACTCAGTTGATGACAGTTATTATCTTTCAGTTAAAGATGACATTAACATCCGTGCTACCTCAGATATGGTTATCCATGCCGACGGTGCATTGATTACAATTTCTAGAAATGATTCTTCTGAACACGTCTCAGGAAAGAAAGACATTAGCGTAGGTGAAGTATTCCAAGTTAAGGCAAATAAGATTATCTTAGAAGCTGCACAGATCGATTTCTACTCTACAGGAACAATGAACTTCCATTCAGAAGGTGATATGAACTTGAAGTCAGCAGGTAAGGTGAAGATAAACGGCGCAACGATGCATCTTAAAGCAGGCACTGTTTTCATGGATGACGTAGTCAAAGCCGTTGAAGGCGCCGCCGAAACCGCAGCAGACGCAGTATCCTCAGATTTGGGTACTGCCGCACCTAGAGCAGAAATTCTTAAAGTCAACAAACCAAGAATATATCCTGACGTACACGTCACATCTGACGAAGGATTTACCCATTATGGAGGTCAAAGCTAATGAGCAAAGATTTCAACAACGTAACCTATCCAACATATGAAGCCTCTGATAAAGACCCTGCTGTGCCAGAAGCTCATCTTGAATCTTCTCACGAAGGGCTCGCCTCAAATGTAAAGGGAGCAACTCATCCTTTATTCTCGAGCGAAGGTCTTATCCAAACGATCAATCAAGCGAGAAATATTAGCAACACATCAGAGCCACAGTTAAGCGGCGAAATAAAAGAACAGTTCTTTGTTGACGTGGTTGCAGCAGCTCGTAAAACAAAATGCCCAGTCGACTTGCTCTTGTTCATGTGTGATTGGGAAAAAGATGTAACTTCAAGATCAGACGGTAAAGACGCTGAGGGGATTGCTAAGAAGATTGTATCGAATGTTTCTTCTCTCAGACAAACTCTTGGCCGCGATCCATTGCATGCTGAAGTATTTGCTGCCCACGTGGTAAAAGATGCAGGTAAGGTCAAGCAGATTTATGACGACAACAAAAATAAACCAGAAAAACCGTGCACTCCACCAGGATCTGATAAAGACCCGATCGTAACGAAGAAATTGCGTAACGCTAAAGAAGTTCTCAGAACCAACCGTGAAATGTATGATTTCTTCCACAAGAGATTTCCAACAGGAAAAGTTCTCTATAAACAGCTATTAGGAAAAGATAAATACACAGCATGAACATAGACGCTTCAACATTTATTGATAAGGGTTTCCCCTTATCGAGAAACTTCATCCTCGAACATCTTTCTTCTGGTGCCTATAATCAGATGCTGGGGCAATGGATGCCGAAGTTCTCGTCTAAGATTATTCCCAGAGCAACTGGTCAATTCGGCTTTGATGGGAGCATACCTCTTTGGAAGGTTATTTCCAATCTTCAGGCAGGTGCAGAAGGCTTGCTTGAAAGATTTGTAGACGGCTTCGGTGGTGATCTCCAGGTTATGGCAGGTTTCCTAAACAACGTATCTAAAACCAACATCAGCTCTGAACTACAGCATTTAGCTGGAGCGAGCTTTGACATCCAGATTGGTGGATATCAATCGAATATGTATAATGTAGCCAAGGAAATCCAAAAACTAAGCCGTGGCGCTTCTACGTTAGAGCTTATCCATTCGACAACATCTTCTTGGGTTCACGTCGGCTTTGACAAGAAAGCGCTGATCGATTCAATTAAAGAAACTCCACAATTCATGACCAGAGATTTGGTTTCTGGTATTGCTGAACAAGGATTAACATCTTTGAGAGGTTTTGTTTAATTCAACGACTTGTAGAAATCGTTCGTGAAACTGCGATATTCTTTCTTACAAACCGCCCACCAGAGATCATAGTAGAAACTGCGTTCATCAGTTGCCGTCGGGCCGACTCCGGCTTTGATTGCTTCTGGGTCGATATATTGTGGACCGGGTCCTGGACCTTGTGGCATTAGATGCGAGGGCGTGTACGTTAAATCATCCGTCATCGCGGGATAATTGCAGACCACCTCATAGAACTCATGGTGCGGATAATTTGGGTAGGGAAGTTTTTTCGTGCTGCCGTCTGAATTCTTTGTGACGGTCTTAACCTTCACATCAAACCCCTCATCACCTTCGCTGCTGAAGGCTTTTTTCTTGACGATGAAGCCGTAAGTCACAGACTGGATTCTTTCGAGGTTCATCGTAAATACAGGGAATACGGTGAACGCTTTTTCTGCGTCTTTGTGCTTGAAGTCAGTAGCTAACGCTGAAGACGTGGTTATCAGGAAGGCTACGCAAGTCGCTTTTACAATGTGTTTCATATATCTAATATAATAGATGGATAGCATAAATACAAGGTTTCAATAAAGTAGAGTTAAAGAACACCAAATAAAAAGAAACGACGGGTACGTCGCTTCAGTTTATGGCTTTCACAGATAGATAAGGTCGGTAGGGACTGCAGGGTGAACCGAAATCCCTACCGGTGCTAACCTCTTCGCCCAACTTTTCAGCAAAGGCACGTATTATCTTAACACTTTGGCGGCAGAAGTCAATACCGATCTTAGGTTTCTAGAAATAAGTCAAGTGATTTCTGTATAAATAAACGGAGGGAAAAGAATGGCAGAGTTGGTAGCAGTAAAAGACGATCCAAATACGCACGGCGAAGGCAAATTGCTAGCGTCGACGAATCCTGGATTGTTTTATATTAACGGAAAACTCCTTGTTACCGTTGAAAGCACAGCAACCCCTGATAATGCTGGCCACTCCCCCCATGATGTAAACTCGAAGGGCGGCTCTTCGAAATTCTTTGCTATGGGACTAGCCGTACACAGAAACAATGACGCCAGATACTGCGACGCCCTCACAGTCGTCCAGGGACAGACAAAATTTACTTCGGGATAAGAGATGCCATTAATTCCACTGAAAGAGATCATTTATAAAGATTTGGATTTGTCTTTCGCCAAGCATCCCGTAACGAATCAGCCAGCCGTTCTAAAGAATGCCAACGCAATTAGCCGATCAATCAAGAATCTAGTTCTAACAAACAGATACGAAAGATTGTTCCAGCCTACAACTTACAGCGATGTTGTCGCTACACTCTTTGAAAACTTCGATCCTATCACCGTCCAGATTCTAAAGAACGCAATTATCGACGTCATCAAGAACAACGAAAAAAGAGCTCAACTCGTCGATGTCATAATTAAAGAAGACTTTGATAATAACAGGCTTGAGGTGACAGTCGGATACATTCCACTCAATGCCCGCGAAATTGTAGAAGTCCAGATTTTTCTAGAGAGAACAAGATAACATGTCAATTGCTAATACATCCCTTAGAGTCACTGACCTCAATTTCAGAGATATCAAACAGAACCTCACAACTTACTTGAAAGGTAAGTCAGAGTTTGCCGACTTTGATTTTAACGGATCGACACTCTCGACGATCCTAGACGTTCTTTCTTATAACACATATTACAATGCTTTCTACCTAAACATGGTAGCAAACGAAATGTATATCGATTCAGCTACACTCAGAGGCTCGGTATCTTCTCTCTCAAAAGCATTAAACTATCTTCCCAGATCAGCAAGATCTTCAGTTGCAACTTTGAATTTGACCTTCGTCCCTAACAACTCTCCAGCAGAAATCATCATCCCTAAATACACCAGATTTGAAACAAGAATCGATGGTGTAGTTTATGAATATACTACCAATCAAGCCTACACAGTTCTTGATGATGATGGCCTTTATAGAAAAACGATTGACGTCTATGAAGGTATCGCTTTGACATACACCTTCGGATTCATGACAGGACAGAGACCTTACTTTGTGATTCCATTGGAAAACTTAGACACGACCAGTCTAGTGGTTAGCGTTAGACCTTCAACTGGATCAACAGAAACAATTGAATATACCGTGGTTTCAGATATCACCGAAGTGGGTTCAACCTCGACGGTCTACTACGTTCAAGAAAATATCGATCAATTCTACGAAATCTATTTTGGGGACGGCGTTCTAGGCAAAGCACTTGCTAATGGAAACGTCGTGACAATCATCGCTAGAGAATGCAGTGGGTCAGCTCCAAACGGAGCGTCAGTATTCACAGCACTTGGTTATTCTGGATATAACAAGCTAACACCGACAACACGTTACACGGCAGATGTCTCATCAGTTAGCCAAACAGCAACCGATGGTGAAGAAAAAGAAACATTGGAATCAATCAAGTTCAATGCTCCAAGAAGCTACGAAACTCAAAATAGATTGGTTACAGAATCAGACTATAAGCAGTTCTTGCTGAACAACTTCTCTGATATTCAATCGGTATCGTTATGGGGCGGTGAAGAAAACGACCCCCCTTATTATGGAAAGGTTATTCTTTCGGCCAAACCTATCAGCGGATTCCTCTTGTCGAACACTCGTAAGACTACAATCATTCAGCAGATGAAGAAATATAACCCAATGTCAATTGACGTTCTGATTATTGATCCTTCATTTATCTACGTTACACCGACAATCAAAGTTTCGTATCAATCGACAGCAACAACACTTTCTGCCGATGCTTTGCTAGCATTAGTTTCGGCTAAGGTGCAATCGTATGAAACAAATCAACTTTCAATCTTTGGAAATAATTTCTATGCATCCAAATTCATTAAGACGATCGACGATGCTGACACATCCATTGTTTCCAACAAATCAACCTTTAGATTCGAGAAACGCTTCGTCCCTTCACTTAGCTCTCTACTCACATACAAGATCGATTTCAAAGCAGCCATCTATAATCCATTCGAAGGATATCAAGGGGCAGTTGCTTCCACAGCATTTAACTTGGAAGGAACAACTCAAGAACTTTACTTGGATGATGATGGCTACGGCCGTATTAGACTTTACTATCTAGATGGCAACACGAAGATCTTCACCAACACAGATGCAGGCACAGTAAATTATTCAACTGGCATCATCCAATTGAATTCTTTTATCTTCTCAGACTATGCAGGGGACGAAGTAAAAATCAATATTGAACCTCTTGAAAAAGATCTAACACCAACAAAATCACAAATCGTTCTTCTTTCTTATCCTCAGGTCACCCTGTTCGACGTCTCAACAAGAGTTATCACCAAGATCTCATTGCTAGATGTTGTCGGGAATGACTCTCCGGTTAAGACAGATAGCGTCTTGAATACGGTTCTCGTCTAATAATGTCACAAGCAAACACCATATCAATTTTCGTTAAAAGTCAGTTCCCTGACAACTTCAATGTTGATGGTGCGCAACTTGTCAAATTCATCGAATACTATTACGAATGGCTTGAGCAATATGAAAATCCTGTTTATGTCGCTCGTAAACTTCAAGAATATGCTGACGTAGATTTCATCCCCGACAAGTTCTTTGATTTTATCCGTGATGAGTTTATGAAGAACATTCCGACGCAAAACGTCGTTGATGACCGTTTACTTGTAAAGCACATCAAAGATTTCTATAGAGCGAAGGGAACTGAAAAATCCTTTAGACTCTTGTTTAGAATTCTTTTCAATGACGACATCGATTTCTACTACCCAGGCGAAGATATCCTCAGAGCCTCTGATGGACGTTGGGTTGTCGAAAGATCGGTTATTGTTAACAGTTTGGTTAGTGACTTCACACCTTTTGTTTCTGTAAAAGGGGAAAACTCTGTAGCAACGGCAAAGATTGACAGGGTTGCAACATACATTCAGTCAAGCGTTGAAATTACTGAAGTCTATCTCACAAGCATCTTTGGAACATTCCAACAGAATGAATATTTGATAGACACTATATCAGGAGACAAGATTGCCTATGTCACTTCAAACGGAGTGACAACTTATCCAGGCTCATGGGCAGGAACAAAAGGTTGGTTATCTTGGGACAAATATCTTCAAGATAATTTCTACTACCAGGAATTTTCCTATGTTCTTAAAACTTCTAATCCGGTAAACAACTATCGTGATATCGTTGAAAAGCTAGTTCATCCAGCCGGTACAAAACTATTCGGCAGCATTCTCATTATTCCTGATCTTAACCAAGGTCAGTTCTCGAACGTTGCATCCTTAACATCACTATCAGCTGGGGGTGGCTCGTTGGACTTGGGTGTCGGTGTCGAATCTATCTTAGGCTTCGCTGCAGTTGACGTTGGTACGTCAGGCGTATTCGTGTTCGAATTGATCGTCGATTCTTACCCGACCCCATTCTCAGCTAATTCATATATTTCAGTAGCCTCTTCAGCAAACGGAGCAGGAACCCTTTCAGTTCTAAATTCTCAGCTTATAACTTTCTATGCTTCCAATACAATTTCTGAGCTAAGAGGACTTGAATTAAGTCACTTCTCAGGGGCGGCAAAGATTGTTTATGGAACTGGAACCGACTTCGAACCAAGCGTAACCTCAGGGGATGCTCTTGACATCTACAACTCGAATGGCACCTTCCAAACTATCATTTCAAAGGTTTCTTCAGACAGATGGTTAGCACTCAAAGACGCTCACACATATGGAACAGTTACAGCGAAAACGTATAAATATTATAGCATAGCATAACAGGGATTAGACATGGCCGGTATTATTACTAAAAACTTTCGTCTTCACAACACGACACAGTTCAAGGAACAGTTTTCAGAAGCTGCAGCAACGAATATCTACTTATTCGTAGCCAGAAACAGATCTTGGCCAGACGATAACAATCCTCCAGTGCCAACTGAAGTTCTTGATACCGTAGAATATGATATCTGGAACAATATGCTGGCTATGAAGCGCGTCAATGCTTCAGATGTTTCCTATGCTTCTCCCAGAATTGATTGGATTACCGGAACTGTCTATGCTCAATACACCGCTACAACAACCTATTCCGATGTCGCTCAATACTACGTCGTTACAGAAGATTATAATGTCTACAAATGTATTTCGAATAATCTTGGCGCCCAATCAACGGTTAAACCCACAGGAGCTCTAACGACTGTTTTTTCTACAGCAGATGGTTACAAATGGAAGTTCTTATTTGCCGTATCGGCAGCAGACGCCATCAAGTTCTTGACCTCTACTTATATTCCAGTGAACACGCTCACGGTCGACAACGGTTCATCCCAATGGGGTGTTCAGACTGCTGCAGCTAACGGTTCAATCGAAACCATTTCTGTTACATCTACAGGCTCAGCCTATAAATCACACGCAGGGGTTCTTGCAGCAGGCGGTACCACATCGGTCACACTTGCATCGGGGGCAGACGCAACAGACGACGTCTACAATTATTCTTCACTTTATATATCTTCAGGAACTGGAGCAGGGCAGCTTAGAAAGATTGTGAACTATGTAGGTGCAACAAAGGTTGCAACTCTACAGTCAGCATTTTCTCCAGCATTGGATACTTCATCGAACTACATTCTAGGTCCAACCGTAAACGTTACAGGAGATGGAACCTCTCTAACAGCATATGCAAACGTCAACTCAGGCGTCTTAAGATATGTGAACGTTATCGCCAGAGGTTCGAACTACTCTTATGCGAACGTTACAATTACAGCCAACGCTTCTTGGGGAACAGGCGCTGCAGTTGCTGCTCAGATTTCGCCAAAAGGTGGACACGGCAAAGATGCAACCGCAGAACTCTACGCTCATAACTTGATCTTGAACGTAAAACTAACAGGCACAGAATCTTCAACATTCTTTACTTCAAATGATTTTAGAATCTTGGGGCTTGTAGCCGATCCAATTTCAAACGGTGCGGTATCAGCGGCAGCATCATACAGAATGACAAAAAGATACGTGGTTACTTCACCAGCAGGAACTCCAACAGCAGATGAAATCTTCACAGGTGGATCTTCGGGCGCTACAGGGTATTTCGTCGAAAAAGCAAACACCACGGTTCTTTTCTTCACAGGCGGAAGAGGAACATTTACAGCAGCCGAAATCATTACAGGTGGATCGTCAGGAGCAACGGCAACAGTGGCTTCGGTTATTCATCCATTGGTTTCTAAATACAGAGGCAAGATTATTTACTTTGAAAATAGAGCACCTATCGCCAGAGCATCAGACCAGGCTGAAGACATTAAATTGATTACAAGATTCTAAGGAATATAAATGGCCAATAACACCATCGATGCCAATAACTTCACGTTATCGACAGACTTAAACGTCGGTCCTTATTATGATGATTTCAATGCCTACAAAGATTTCTACAGAATTCTTTATAAACCAGGTATGGCCGTTCAAGCACGTGAACTTACACAGATGCAAACGATGTTCCAGAAACAGATTGATCGTTTCGGTGAACACATTTTTAAAGAAGGCTCCATCGTAACTGGCTGCGCCTTCAACATCGATCTTAAAAGACCATTCGTTAAACTAAGAGATGCAAACTACGCGGCAGCAGCGGTGACAGTTGGCAACTTCGATGGCACTCTTGTTACAGGCGCGACGTCAGGTGTAAAGGCATATGTCTTAACCTCAAACACAGGTTCAGAAGCCGGGGCACCTGATTACAAAACTATTCATGTCAATTATACCGCATCAGGAACTAACACTCTAGCCTCTACCTTCATTGTAGGCGAAAGACTAAACGCTAACACAGGCTTCTCAGCTAACGTTATTTCGTCAAACACAGGATTGGGGTATGGTTCATCCTTCACAGTTGGCGACGGCGTTATTTTCGCAAAAGAACATTTTATTAGAATTGCCGAGCAGACAATTGTCCTCGAAAAATATTCAGTGACACCTTCATATAGAGTCGGTTTCAATGTTGTTGAAAGCATCGTAACCTATAACGAAGACACCTCATTAAACGACCCTGCTCAAGGTTCTTATAACTACGCAGCACCAGGCGCCGATCGTTTGAAATTAAATGCAGTTCTTGAAAAAAGAGCTCTAACAGCGAACACAGCAAACTTCGCTGAATTGTTCTTAATCGAAAACGGCGTTATCAAATCAAAAGCCCAAACGCCACAATACTCAGTTATTCGTGATGAACTCGCCAGAAGAACAGAAGATGAATCAGGAAATTACACTGTTCGTGGCCTCGACGTTATCGTTCGTGAACACTTAAATTCTAACACAAACAACGGCGTCTACTATTCAGACGCTGGTGGTAATCCTTTGAAACTTGCTGCAGGTGTTGAACCCGGTAAGGCTTATGTCAAAGGTTATGATTACGAAAACCTCTACACAAGATATCTTGATATTGATAAGGGTATCGATTTCATTGATATCGAGCAGCAGACCATTTCAGCAAATTATGGCTCTTATGTATATGTCAACGACGTTTGTGGTTTCTGGGATGTGAACACCCAACCACTCGTTAAACTCTACAGCACAGCACAAAACAAAGTTTCAGGCAGCTCATATTCAACAGGTTCTGCCTCAGGAGCGATGATCGGTACTGCCAGAGCTAGAGCAATCGTTTATAATTCTGGAACTGTAAATAATCCAAACGCTGTCTACAAACTATATCTTCATGATATTAAAATGTCTAACGGCGCCTTCTCAGCGACCCGCGCAGTCCTCCTAGATGGTGTGACAACAAAGGGCTTTGCTGACACAGTGTTGGTTTCAAACAACACAGTTCTTCAGGAAACTTCTTTTGACACCTCTGTGTTTATACTTCCTGCAAAAGCAGTGAAGAGAATTAGAGACTCCGCCGGCAACATTGACAACTCATTTCAGTTCTACAAATATTTCGACGTTACAATCGCTTCGGGCGGAACATTCTCGATCGCTACCGGTGCAGTTGATGAAACGTTCCCGTATTCAGCAGGTTTATTGAACAACACTCAGATGCTAGCAGACATGTATGTAGTGACCAATGCTACTCAGCATACGGCTTCTTTGACAGGCACGATCAGCGTAAATTCTGGCTCCAATACATTCAACGGATTGGGCACAGCGTTCACAACTCAGCTCGCAGTCGACGATCATATTAGAATCGGTGGCGGCACTATCTACAGAATTCATTCAATTACAAGCGCAAACACCTTAATCGTTACAACTCAGCCAGGCGGTAACCTGGCATCACAGGTTTATGTAAGAACTTATTATCAGGGCAAGATTATTGACTTCACAAGAACAGGAGCAACCGGTACATCTAGATCGGTAAACATCACCTCTGCAACCGGTGCAACATTCGACATGAAAGAAACCTTAGCAAGTACAGTATCTGCTACAGCAATCGTGAAGCTAAACAAAGTCGATGGCCAAGAAAAGAGAAAGGTTCTAAACGCTGACAAATATGTGAAGATCAGAATTTCAACACATCCTTTGACAACCACAGGACCTTGGACACTAGGTATTCCAGACGTATTCAATATCGTTTCAGTAAGAAGACATACAGCCAACTTCACAACCGTGAGTGATGGTACAGATGTGACTTCATATTTCACCTTGAACACAGGGCAAACAGATACTCTCTACAACCACTCATCTATTGTAAACTCAGGTGGATTGACTATTGCTTCCGGCGATTACTTACTGGTGAAACTTGATTACTTTGCACATGATACCTCTCAGGGGGTGGGTTACTTCTCAGTTGATTCTTATCCAGTTGATGATATCTCAGTAGCAAATACATCAGCAATAACCACCAAGGAAATTCCGAGATATACTTCGCCGACATCAGGCATTCTTTATGATCTAAGAGATTCAATTGATATTCGTCCGTCTGTTACGCTCACAGCAAACAGCGTTTCAACATTGACCAACATCTCGCAGAATCCAGCAGAATCTACAACACTCGCAACGGTTACTGGTGGCCTCCACTATATGCCACCGAATTCGTATATGCTAGCTGATTTGTCTTATTATCTTTCGAGAAAAGATTTGGTTACTCTAAACAGCCGTGGTGATTATAAGGTAATTCGTGGCGTTCCTTCGAAATTCCCAATCACACCGACCGCGCCAGACGACTCGATGACTCTTTCAAAAATTGAAGTAAGTCCATTCCCATCCTTAACAACTTCCATTGCACAGGCATATGGTCGTCAGGACTTGTCAATTACTTTGAAAAAGATTGAGAACAAGCGTTACACAATGAGAGATATCGGCGTCCTAGAAAATCGTATAAATAACTTAGAATATTATGTGACATTGTCATTGCTAGAAAAAGATACCAAAGATCTAGTTGTTCTAGATGGTAACGGTTTAGATAGATTTAAGAATGGTATCTTAGTTGATTCGTTCACTGGCCACAATATCGGCAACGTTTATGATGTGGATTACAAGATTGCAATTGACCCATCGTTAGGTGAAGCAAGACCTCAGTTCTTCTTGAACAACGTGGAATTGTTCTTCAATGCCGCCGTCTCGTCAAATTACGCACGTAGCGCGGCAGACGCAACAATAACAGTGGCCAGTACGACAGCATTCGTAATTGGTGAATCAATTTATCAAGGTGCTAACTTCGGTGCAGCTACAGCAGTTGGCGTATTGAGAAGAAAGTCTTCGACAAATCTATATCTTGAACAGGTAACAGGAACATTCGCTGGTGCCACTGCTACAAAAGGAAACACTTCTGGTGGATCATCAGTATCCTCAGCAGTAGCACTTCCAACACTTAGTAAGCTGGTGACGCTTCCATATACTCATGAAACACTAATTGATCAGCCATATTCTACAACCGCAAGAAATCCAGCGGGACTTTTTTACAGATGGAAAGGCGTATTGACGCTGAACCCAGATGCAGATTATTGGGTAGACACGACACAGGTTCCAGACGTCCAGGTGAACTTCGACAATAACAAAGATAACTGGGTGCAGAATGTCGGCGTTTGGAGAACTGAATGGAACAACTGGCAGACAAACGTTACAGGAACGGCGGGAGACAGAATAAATGAAAAGAGATAGAAACGGCAATCAAGTTGATTCTAACAGACCGTCTTCGTAAGGGCAAATAATGGCAACGACACCTAAACAATTTAGAAGTTCAACAACGGCTGCGGCGGCGGCGGCGCCGGCGGCGGCAGACACAACGTCTAGAAGAATTACTGATATTAGAACTGGAACAAGAACTACCGTTGTTCCTGAAACTGTAAATCAGAGTCTTGGGGCAAAGGTAATAGACGTTTCAATTAGACCGTGGATTAGACCTAGAGAAGTTCAGTTCACCGCACATGGCATGAAACCCTCAACAAGATTGTGGGCATTTTTTGATGGCGAACCAGTAAAAGATTATATCATTCCAACGAACTCATCTTTCGCTAACACAGGAAGCCAAGGCTCGTTTCTAACCTCAAACTCTTTAGGAAGTGTCTATGGCATTTTCAAGATCCCAAACTCAGAAGCACTTCGTTTCAGAACAGGGCAGAGAATCTTTAGAATTTGTGATAGCATTGACAACTCACAAGAGTTGGGGCTTGTAAATACCTCAGCAGAATCAGAATACAACGCAGATGGTCTTCATCAAACCGTACAAGACACAGTCATATCGACTAAAGTGCCAAGAATCGTAACAGAAACAGTTACTGAAACAAGAACAAGAGAGCCCCCCTCTGTAAATCGGCCGGGGCTCAATGATCGGGGGGGGTGTTGCTTCGATCCAAAATCATTGGTTACGATGGCAGATGGTTCCACAAAGCAAATTAAAGATGTAGTCATTGGTGATAGAGTGCAAGGTTCTACAATGATCAACACAGTTCTTGGAATTGATATTCCAAAACTCTTTTCTAGATATATGTGTTCTTTCAATAACAATTGGGAATTCATTTCTGAAGAACACCCTATTATGACAGACAAAGGATGGTCGGCATTTGAACCAGAAAGTCCATATGTAGATTACATGTTCATCGGCAAACTAGCAAAACTAGACATCGGTTCTAAAGTTCTAAAGTTAGATGGATCTTGGGAAGAGGTCGTGACGATAAATTACATCGAACAGCCAGAAGATATGGATATTTATAATCTTCTATTAGACGGTGATCACACCTATTATGTCGAAGGGTATTCAGTTCACAACAAAGGCTCTGATCCTATAGCACAATCATTCACAATACCGGATGAAATTGACAATAACCCAGTTCAGATTGGTGTGTTCGTTACGAAGATCGATTTGTTCTTCCAACAGAAAGACGCAACTCTTCCGGTCATTGTTGAACTCCGTGAAATGTCTGGTGGTATTATTCTTTCGTCTAGAATGTTGCCTTACTCGCAAGTCATATTATTCCCAGCAGACGTGAACGTTAGTGAAGATGGTTCTGTGGCTACACAGTTCGTATTTACAGCACCAGTGTTTCTATACTCGAGGACTGAATACGCATTCGTCGTAAAGCCAGGTGGAACAAATCCGAACTATAAAGTTTGGACCTCTAAATTAGGAGAAGAAGATCTTCTAACTGGTTTCAGAATTAATCAGCAGCCAGCAACAGGTGTTCTACTTGCTTCTTCTAACGATTCGACTTGGTCGGCCGTACAAGATGAAGATATCAAGTTCACACTTTATAGAGCTGAATTCAACAACACTGTGACAGGAAATATTTATCTTGTTAATGAGGGCAAAGACTTCCTTACTGCCAACAACTCAACTGGATTGTTTGATCTAGAAGCAGTAAGAGGCGAAACAAGATTGACAGTAGGTGCATTAGCAAATGGTACACCAATAGTCGGGCAAAAGATTTATGGTCTAACTTCTACAACATATGGAACAATCACTAATATTGCCGGCGGTGTTTATAGATTAAAGGACGTCTCGTTTGGAAAAAACTTCACAGCAGCTGAAGTCCTTCGTTTCAGATACTCAAACAATTTCAACACAGGTGCAACTGGTACTGCAACATCTTATACCCAGCCAACTGGCAAGATCAATTTTTATGATATCTATTCCTCAGCAAACACTCTGATTCATATCGCCAACACAGCAGGTGGTTACATTGCAGGCGAATGGATTCAAGGGATGAGCTCAAATACTCAGGCCCTAATCCACTCTATCGATGATCTCCAGGTAAACGTATTCCAACCAGATGTGAACTACATCGAGTTTGCTAACACAAACGTTGATTGGTATGCGAAGACAACTTCAACTGGTCATGCACTTGGATCGACATTCGATCTAATCAATATGGCCGATAACAATGAAACAGCCACAGAAAAAAGAGTTGTTTCTAAATCTAAAGAAATCTCAGATATGACCTCGAACAAATCTTTCCAAATCAAGGGAATGATGACGTCAGAATCAAGCCTCTTGTCTCCAGCAATTGATTTGTCGCTTGCAGGTGTAACCTTAGTCGGTAATATCATAAACAATGTTTCAACAAACGAAACAGGTAAGACAGGTGGAGATGCTAAGGCCAGATATATCACAAGAATCGTGACACTCGATGAAGGTCAAGATGCAGAAGATTTGAAGGTCTATGCAACTGTTTACAAACCAGCCGGAACTGATATAAAAGTCTACTATAAGATTCTACATGCTGAAGACTCAGATGATTTCTCAGACTTCTCATGGGTCGAAATGGGACAAGACAACACTTCAACATTGGTTTCAGATAATGTCGATAAGTTCGACTATAAAGAATTCTCATGGTCGGTTCCAACAGCTAAATTGACAGGGCCGCTTGGTCAGGTTCGTTACACAAACTCAGCCTCGGTTGTCTTTACTGGGTTCAAAAGATTTATGATTAAAGCAATTCTTCTGGGTTCTGATACATCAGTCATTCCTAGAATGGCCGATATTCGTGTCCTAGCAATGCAGAAATAATAATGCGAGCAAAAATAGAAGGTGAGACGGGATATGTAAAGGATTTCGGTTCTAGAGCAATCCTAGCAGAATCGGGAAATAAGAATCTCGAAGCATATAAGAAAAGAAAAGCAGAAATGAGGAAGAGAGAAGACCTCGAAGAAAAGGTCGCCTCTCTTACAGAAGACGTATCTGATATGAAGAAACTGCTTCTAGAGATCAAAGAATCGCTTATAAATAAGAACAGTTAATCTAGAGAGAAGAACACCCGAATGACTATCACCTTAATGGATGTTTCCAATACCAGCCCTGTCACAGTTCTACAGCAGGCGGTAAAGATTAATGAAATTGCTAACACCGTCAACATTATGGGTGCTGGTGGTAATCTAGTTTCTAACACTTACGCACAGGTAACATTCGCGAAATATGGCGCCACGCAGACCATTTCTGGTGCGTGGACATTTACAGCAATACCAACGATGAACAACGTCGTTCTTCGTTTAGCGAATGGTACGGCATCTCTTCCTTCTCTATCAAGAGCATCTGATACAAACAACGGTATCTATTTTCCAGGAACTGACGCAATAGGCTTTGCCCACAATGGCGTGCAGTATATGGTTTCCAATACTTCAGGTGTCTTCAACAAAGGCATCAATTTCTACGTGGGCCATGGTTTAACCACAGCAAACGCTACACTTGAAGTTGGTACTGGTAGATCAGGATCTGGTTTCTCAAGAATTGATCTCGTCAGCGATACAACTTACACAGACGCCGGTCTTAGAATTCAAAGAGGCAACACAGGTGCCAATTCAAATACGGCCTTCGTCCACAGAGGAACTGGTGAATTCCAGATTAATGCCTTTGATGCAGCCGGTTCAATTGGATTCTATGGAGCTAGCACTAGAAGATTGCAGATGGACACAGGTGGTCATTTCGCCATTGGTTCAGGCAATCCAGAAGCCGGCACAGCCCTTTATATCACAAAGACAATGTCGGCTAACGCAACGAGCTATGGTTTCAGAGCAACCCCGACACTAAGTTCAACGATTACTGAATGGAATGGTTTTTATTCAGGATTCGCAACGCAAGCAACCCCATATGTTATTCAGAACATTTACAACTTCAGAGCACGTGGTGCCGAACTTGTAGGTGGTGGTTCTTCCATGGTAAACCAATATGGCTTCTATGTTGGAACAAATCTTACCAATGCTTCAAACAACTTCGCATATTATGGCGGTCTTACACACGCTAATAAGCGTTGGAATATTTATATGGCCGGCACCGCCAGAAACTATCTTGAAGGTAACACCGGCATTGGCACGATAACTGGCCTAGGCACTTACAAGCTAGCAGTTGGCGGTGACATCAACTTCACAGGAAATCTTTATAAAAACGGTTCCTTGTTCCAATCAGGCGTCCTTCTAAACGCCAACAATCAATTCACAAAAGCGCAAAGAGTAACAGTTGCTACATTAGCTGATGCTCCAACAATCACCCCAGATTTTACTGCGTCTAACTATTTTTACTTGAACTTAAAGGGAAACAGAACGATTGATAATCCTTCAAGTATGGCTGCTGGCCAAACTGGAGTTATTGAAATCAAGCAAGCGAACACAGGAAGCAAAACACTTTCTTGGGGTTCACAATGGAAGTTCCCATCTAACACAGCACCTATCTTAACCGCAACCGTTGGAAGAAGTGATCTTGTATCATACTTCGTATCGAACGGCACATTCATCTTCGCACAATTAAAGAACGATTTTTACTAATGCATTTTTTTAATAATCAATTTTCTAATTATAACCGCAAGGTAACTTATCGTCTTGGCAGCATTATTGACAAATTCACAGCAATTGTTCCGCCTGGTGCCTCTGCCCTAAGATTAAAAATATGGGCAGCTGGTGGTTCTGCAGGTGGCTGGAATACGACTGCAGATCGTCTTGGTGGCGATGGTGCTGGCGGTGGTTTCTTTTCAGGGACTATGTCAGTTACCACAGGAGGCAGTTTCTCTGTATGGCTTTCTGGCCCACAAACTTCACCTGTTGCTGGGCGCGGCGGTGCCGGCGGCGGTCATGTTCAAATTTATTATGCTGCTGCAGGAGTCTTGGCAGGAGGTCCCTCAATTGCAGTCGTTGGCGGTGGCGGCGGCGGTGGCGGCGCTGGGCAAAACGCAACCAGTTCTGGAGGTGCCGGCGGTGCCGGCGGCGGTTCTACCGGAGGATCAGGTAGTTTAAGCCAAGACGCTACATCTAATTTTGGTCAAGGTGGCTCTCAAATCGCGGGTGGTGTTGGCGGCGCCGGCGGAGCAGGTACGGATGGTGCAGCAGGTGGATCAGTTTCTGTAGACCCTGCGGGCGGTGGCGGCGGTAATGGTGGTGCTTCTGGTACAGGTGGTGCAGCTAATGCCGGGTCTATTGGCGGTGCTGGTGCTGGGGGTTCGATCACGTCGGGTCGTGGTGGCGGCGGCGGTGGTGGCGGCGGCTATTATGGCGGCGGTGGCGGCGAAGGGGGCCAAACATCAGGCAATGCCGGCGGCGCCGGCGGTGGAGGCGGCTCAACATGGCATGATACAGCTTATTTCACAAAAGTAGTTTCTACTCAGGGCTCAGGATCTAACGCAGCGAATATGACAGACGTAGATTATATATCTGGCGTGGGTATGGGTGGTATATCAGTTCTAGATCAAGTCGGTGGAATGACTGGTGGAGATGCTATAGCAGTTTTTGAATGGGTCATGTCTGATCAGCCTACAACAAAAAAACACATTTTTTATGAACCAACAAGTGGTTCGGCGTTTCAAGTTCCAGACGGTGTTACAAGATTAGACGTAAAATTATGGGGAGCAGGGGGAGCTTCTGGAAGCCTCGGTGCTGCATTAGGAACTTCTGGCGCAGGCGGTGGCGGCGGAAACGTTAATGGATGGTTCGCAGTAACTCCTGGCGAAACCATTATGATCATCGTTGGCCACGGCGGCTTTGCCGTTCCAGCGGGTTCAACTGGTGGAGGAAGAGGCGGAAACGATACCAGCATCTATAGACTTAAGATGCCGCCAACAAATTATCATGAGGCTGGAATCCAGCGTCTAAACACATATAAATGGGTCCCAATAGCTTTTGCTGGTGGAGGCGGCGGTGGAGGCGGCGTTGCTAATGTTGGAACTGGCGTAACTGCCGGTTCAGGTGGACCCGGCGGTGGCACAACAGCCATAAGCGGCGGAACGTCTACAGGAGGAACATCTAATGGTGTCGGTGCTTCTGGTGGCGACTCATCTGCCGGGGGTGCTCCTGGAGCAGGTGCCGGAACAGGATTAATAGGTATCACTGGCGATACTTCTGCCGTATATGAAGGTGGCTCTGCTGGTGGCACATTATTACCTTCTACTGGCGTAAGAAGTGGCCAGCATAAATCCGGGGGCCTCACAAACGCTGATACTGCCACAGTAGGTGGCGGTGGCGGTGGCGGCGCAGGATATCATGGCGGTGGCGGTGGCGGCGGCGGTGGTCATGCGACTCTTGCTGCAGGCGGCGGTGGCGGTGGCGGTGGATCAAGCTACACAGGCCTCTTGTCAGGGGTAACCAGTACACAGGGATCTGGAACAGATCCCGCTGGATATGGAGATGCAGATTATATTTATCCGGCTGGAACGGGCGGCGCGGCAATCGTGACAACCGCATCAGCCGCTAATGCAGGGAACCATGGCTTATGTGTTATCACACATGCTATTCCGGCAAAGAAAATAATAAAAAGAATTTTCGCCCATCATCTCGCTTCTTACAGAAATGTTAATTGGATAGTTCCTAAAGGTGTGTCTTCAGTGACCTTCAAAGTTTGGGGACCGGGAGGCAGTTCTGGTAATATATCGACAGGGTCCTCGATAAATGCCGGTGGCGGTGGCGGTGGTGGTTTCGCCCAAGGAACATTGGCAGTCACATCTGGCCAAGTATTTCAAATTCTTACATGCGTTAGATCTAGAAGATTATTCGCTAGTAACTCTGTTAGCGGTGGCTGTGGCGGTGCTATGGCTGCTGTCAGTCTTTATAGTGACGGCTCCTCCGGCTTAGCCGTAGCAATTCCTTATCTTATCGCTGGTGGTGGTGGTGGTGGTGGCGCTTCAGGAACCGTCGCCTCAGGATACGGCGGCGACGGTGGACCAGGTGGCGGCAGCACAGGCGGCGCAGGTGGAAATTCAAATGGTAATTCGGCCTTCGGCGGCGGGGGTGGAACTCAAGTAGCAGGCGGCACCGGCGGCACCGGCGGCGCAGGTGGTGATGGGGTAGCAGGAACCGCACAGCATGGTGGCGATGGTAATGGCACTCTGACTACTGCTGCAGCAGGAAATTTTAATGACAGTTATGGCAACGTCGGGGGGGCCGGCTCCGCCGGCGGCGGCGGAGGCGGCGGAGCCGGTTATTATGGCGGCGGCGGCGGCGAAAGTGCTTCACCATCTGGTGGCGGTGGAGGCGGCGGAGGATCTAACTTCCTTCATGCTTCTCTAACAAGTACCATAAGCACACAAGGTTCAGGCAGTACTCCTGCTAACAACACAGATGAAGATTTTATAGACAGTGGTGATTATGGTTATGGTGCAAGACAAAATATAGTGGCTTCAGCTATTCCAGGAAATATGGGGTCGCAAGGATATGTAGTTGTCATTTATGATCAACGAGTCAGTGTCCCAGATTTTAATGCGAGTTATGAATTCGCACCAACAACTTCACAATCTTGGGTTGTTCCAAATAATTGTAGATATATATCAGCAAAACTTTGGGGAGCTGGCGGCGGCGGCGGCAATCATGGCGGAGTAGATGGCACAGTCAGTGATACTATCACAAACGGATCATTCGGAGGATTGGGCGGAGGCGGAGCATTCCTTCATACTATGATTTCAGTTACACCAGGTGAAACTCTTACCATGAAAGTTGGTGGAGGTGGTCATGTAACGACCGGTGGCGGTGGAGGTGGCGGATATACTGCTATCTATCGTAGCTCTGTTCTATTGGCTATGACTGGAGGCGGTGGCGGTGGCGCCCAATCTGGCACCTTCGTATCCACGACCGGCCTATTCCACGGCGGTGGCTGTGGCGGTGGCGGTGGAATTCTTTCGGGAAATGGCGGCGAACATGCCAGACCTCACGCTTCAGGCGGTTCTCCTGGAACTCAAATAGCAGGTGGATTGACAGACAGTACATCTGGGGACGTGGGAACTTCTGGTTCTTCTCTTCAAGGAGGGCAAGGAGCCGGCACGGGAGTAGCAAGTTCAGGTGGATTTAATGGTGGTGGTGATGGTGGCAAAGCAAGTGGTGTGTCAGCCGGTGGTGGTGGCGGCGGTGGCGGCTATTATGGCGGAGCCGGCGGCAATAAAGCATCATCAGGAACTGACATGAGTGCAGGCGGTGGTGGCGGTTCTGGGTATCTTGGAGGCGATGTTGTCTTGGCCGAA